>Ga0080003_1001062_pt1 | contig 15531 bp, 30 predicted proteins | sample JossMetagenome_FD_69206 | JGI IMG/M metagenome (GOLD analysis project Ga0080003, IMG submission 69206) | Hot spring microbial communities from Joseph's Coat, Yellowstone National Park, USA - JC2_E (SPADES assembly) (version 2) | ecosystem: Environmental > Aquatic > Thermal springs > Hot (42-90C)... | reverse complement strand
AAAAAAAAGAAAAGACTAAAAAAAGAAATTGCTAAGGATTTATTGAGATGGTGGAATAACGCTTAATAGTAAGTCCTTAAATTAAATAATTTTTTTCTTTTTCTTAAATATTTTTGTTTATAAATTTTATAATCAAATCTAAATATTTGAAAATCAATATAAGTTTTATTCATTATTTTTCAAATGAAAAATATATATACTCTAATAGGTATAAGAAAAATAGGGGTTTAGCTCTACAGGTGTAAAAAAATGAGTGAGGAAAAGAAAAAGAAAAGGGCAGAGTACATCTTAAGAAGAATAATTAGAAAATTAGAAATTTATAGTGTATGTGGTAATTGGAAAAAATTTTTTGTAGAAGATATAGAATATCGTATTCCTGGTAATGGTAAAGAAGAATGGATTTTTGTTATAAAAAGATTTAGCAGTACAGAATTTATAGGTATCGTATTAGATTTAAGCAAATATAAAGGATACATTGAATATAAACATAACGGAATAGATATAAAGAAAAAGCTAGATAAAGATATTCTTATACCTTTGATAAACTCTTACTTATCCCTTTGATAAATGCAATGTTTTAAGTCTTTTTTATTTTTAATAATCAATTTTATTATATTTAGAATCTATATGATTTTTGTATATTATATTTTATATGGAAAAGCATATATACTTTAATAGGTATAACTATATTTGGGGCAAAAGCCCCACAGGTGTGGTATATGAGTGAGGAGGAAGTTAAGGAGGAGAATTTGGGAAGAAATAGTTTATTAGAGGAAATTGTAGAGGTTGAAAAGCATAAGGTAAAACCAATGAAGAAGTACTATTATTATGCTGATTTTGAATTAGAAGATTTAAACAATATATTTTGGAGAATTGCAAAAAAATATAACAAATCAGAGGAAGAAAGAAAACTTAGCTATAAAAACTTGTCATTATTGTATAGCAAAATCAAAGGTTTGATAATAAAAAGAGTTGGTAAATTAGTAGAAAAACATTTTAATAATTACAAAGAATTTGATATATTTGGTAATTTTATACAAGAGTCTCCAAATAGTGAAGAGTGGTTGGATCACGAAATTGACTTTTTCAATAAGATTGTCAAAATATATAAAGATTGGAAACTCGCAGAATATTTGAATGATTTAATGGTTTTGTCGAGAATTGAAAACAGTCTATCATATCTGGGAGCTGTATATCAAAAAGAAGATAAAGGTGAAGAAAAATGAATGAAGGCAAAAAAGAATTAATTGGGGAAGATAACATAAACATCAAATATTATAGGTTAATAAAAGGTATAGATATAGAATATTATGCTGATATTTCAATGAATGAGAATAAGATACAAATTAAAAAAGAATATGGTGTAGGATACAGAAGTTTTTATGACTATTTAAATTATTTAGAACAAAAATTCCAAACATTAAGATTGGTTGAAGATTCTCAAGCAAGGATTTTACTTGCCAATGATATCCTACGCGATATATTTAATTTAATGCTTTCACTAAGATTAGAAATAGAACATGATTTAAAGGTGAAGAAAAATGAGAGGTAATACCTTTAAATACCCGAATATATCAGTAAATATGTGGGGGAGGTTGTGAGTTATGTCGGAATTGGATAAGAGAGATTTAATTGATTTTGTAAAAGCTAAGATATTTAAGTTAGAAAATGAGTTGGAATATTATAAAAATATTTTAAAGGTATTACAAGGTGGGCAATTAACAAAGCATGAAATAATAATGATAAAAGGTAAAATCTATGCAAAAATTGAGAGAGGTATAGATTATGTTAATGTAAACATTACTGAAAAAATAATCTCTGAAAATGATAAAGATTTTTTAGATTATATAAAAGAGACAATAGATAGCATTAATGAAAATAAAGAAAAAACTGAGACTATTTCTTATAATTTCAATATTGAGGATGGTTATATCAAATCAATAAAGTTTGATAATGTAATATCTGATATTGATTATTTAAAGGTAAAAGGAATGATAAAGTATTTAATTCAATCACAATTCTTAAAAGGTGTTCAACAATGAAAGTAGTATCATTTAAGTTGCCTAATGAAGATGCTGAATATCTTGAATATCTGTCAAAAAAGTTAAATATGCCAAAATCAGTTATAATAAGAAGAGCATTACAAAACTATATGAATGCACAAAAAGACAAGCCTTTTATAACTAAAAGGATAAAGATTTATACTTAAATTCTTGAGGTGCATAGATATGGGTAAGGAAGATAAAAGGGATATCTCAATAGATTTAAACGAGAAAGAAAGGAAGGAAGAATTGAAAAAGCTTAGAAATCTTATTCATAAATTCATAAAAGGAAAAGATAATGATATTGCTTTATATTTTGAAAATCCTTTAAGAGTTAATGAGAATGAGTTTAAGAATTTGATAGGGCATTATAACAGTTCAAGGAGTTTTGGAGATAATGGAAATATTGAAGAAGAGTATGTTTACGTTTTCAATAAAAATAAAACAGATTCTGGTAAGTGTGAAATACCAATAAAAAGACTCTTTTTAAGTTTTCATATAGAAGATAATAATGATAAAATAATATATGTTCTTCATTATGCCAAAGGGTTATCGGAAAAAATAGAAATAGATTGTAATAAACTACAATAATTTTTTAAAGCCATTTTATATCATTCATAATATCAAGCAACATATCTCTTAGTATCAAATAATTTGTTATCATTAATGGTATTGTTTCTCCACCATAAACGTTTATCAAATCATTGGTATCTTTACTATATTTATTATCATTTTCCTTCAAAAACTCCGCCAAAAGCTTTAAGGCTTCGCATTGATTACTGTTTAACCCTTCACACAAATCCATACAAACCACCAAGTTTAATAATATGTTAAGAACTTATATGTTTTTGCAAATTATTTTTATCTATGATTTTTTAGATAGTAAAATTTATATACTTCTTTTTATATATAGATATGTGAGGTGAGTAGTTTGGTTGAATTAAAAGAGGTATCTGTGAGGATAAATAAAAAGGATTTAGCTTTTTTGTTTAAGGTAAAAGCCCAACTAGCTGAAAGTGGTAAGTTTGGTTTTGTATTAAATGATTTTTTTGGTGATGCTATAAAAGAATTTCTAGATAAATATTATGATAAAGCAATTAATGGTGAAATAAAATTATCATTTGATAAGAAAAAAGAAAAAGAAGATGATGACAAATACCAAACAGTAAAAATTCCGAAAGAATTACGCACAAAATTGGAAGAATTAAGTGCAAAAACAGAAATACCAGTTGTTTATTTAGGCAAAATGGCAATAAGAGAAAAAGTGCAAAAACTAAAAGAAGAAGTGCATTAGGTGAGAAAACACGGTAACAATAAAAAAAGTAATTTTAACTAATGCATTTAGCATTAATATGATAGTAAAAGAAATAGAGGATATGGATGAGGCATATGTTCACTTTATAGAAATAGATTTGGATAAGGTTAAAAAGATAATTAATAATTATAAAGGTAATGTAATAAGTGCTATTGGACATGAAGGGACGGCAAAAGTTTTAAGTGAATTAACAGGTTTTGATATTAAAGCAAATAGAATAAATGTTATTCTAGATAATGAAACAACATTAATAGTTTTCCAAATACTAGAGAGGTTGCCAGAGGGTAAAATATTAACAAAAGAAGAAATTCAGCAATTAATGAATAATGGTAAAATAAAGTTCTATGAGGTTGAATTAACTGAATTGTGTGATTCATGGCGTTATGAAGTAGAATTAAAATAAAAATTTAATAGCCTTTTTTTATAATAATATACGGGGATAAACATCCCCAGTTTCGCCCTATGCCCAAGGAACTTCTTCTAATAAGGGTGTGGGGCGAATATTTAATTATTTAGGTTCGTTTCCTGTGAATCATGAATTTATAATAAAAGAGTGTGTGCAGAGTTCTTGTGAATATAACTACTCCCTATCCCTCTCCCCCTTCCTACCAATATACAAACTTTTAGATATATAATATAATTTTCAAAACTGAAAGTATTTTTATATGAAAATTTATGATACAGAGAGACCCCCCTATACCCTCGGAAAAAATTCACAAGAAATCTACACACACTTATAATGAAAAATTTATTAACCCCTGATAATACTTTTTCCTGTGAGGTGGAGATTTCCCGTGAACCAGTCAATTAATGACCCTATATCTTTAGCAAGCGAGGTTTTGAAAAATAAACAGATTGATAATATAAAAGATTATAATATTTTTAACCTAGACTATATACCTGATAAGATTTATATAAGAAAAGAAATGAAACAAATAGCTGATTATATTGGAGATTATATAGTTTCTGGTATACCTGTAAATATGATTATATATGGTAATAAAGGAAGCGGAAAAACATTATCAGTTTTATCATTGTTAAAAGCTTTTAAAGAATTAGGCAAATTAGATTATAGCTATATCAAGGCAACAGAAAATCCTACTTCTTATAGTATTTTTGAGGCAATAGCTGGAATAAAAGATGCAAAAGGATACTCTTTAACCTATATAATGCAAAAGGCTTTAGAAAAAATTAAAGACAAACATGTAATAGTGATTGATGAGGCAAATGTTATAAAAGATAGCACAATATTATATGTTCTTTCTAGAGATACAAAAGCACAGATAATTTTATTGACTCAAAAAATGCTATGGTTTAAATCGTTAGAGGATAATATTAAGTCTTCTCTTATGCCTAAGCACATATATTTTGAGCCATATAATGCAGTAGAATTAAAAGAAATTTTAAAAATGAGAGCTGAGCAAGGGTTAAAGAGCTATTCAGAAGAAGGGATTAGCTTAATGTCTGTTTATGTTTTTAGAAATTATAGTAGCGATACAAGAGTTGGTATAAGAGGTTTATTTTATGTTGGTAAGGAAAACGATTGGACAAAGGAAAATATAGAAAATTCATTAGAAGAAGCATATAAAGAAGTTGAATATTCTATTATTGGTAAATTAAGGGATATTGATATTATAATTTTGTGGGCTTTAATAAAGGATAATAATACTAACAAGGCTTATCCAATTGCCCAAGATTTAATGAATAAGTATATAGGGTATTCTATATCTAGAAGGCAATATAATAATATAGTTCACGAATTAAGCAGTTTAGATTTAATTGACATTATTAAGAAAAGGGAAGGGAGATACTATACTTTGGAAATTCAATTTTTAATTGATAAGAAGTTTATATTAAATGAAATTGAAAAAAGATTTAACATAAATGAAGATAAATCAGGCGATTCATGATGTTAAATGAGGAAGATATGAAGGAAATAGATAATTTTAATTGATAAAAAATAATGGGTTTAAAAGGTTTTAGGTGTTTTAAAGGTACGAAAAGCTTAAATACTTAAGTGCTTATATACTAAATAGGTGAGTAGGTATGGCTAGGTGGTGTATAGAAATAGATCTGGATTTATATTATTGTATAGATAAAATAATTGAACAAATGCGATTAGAGAGGGGAGGTAGAGTCTCTAGGGAAAAAATTATTAAAGAAATATTTGAATCAATATGTAAAGAAAAAGGTATGGATTATTAAGGAGGCAAGTACAAATGGTTAGGCTATCTATTGATGTGGATCAGGATGTATATAATTGTCTTCAGGATATGGCTAGAAAAAGACAAATGGAGAGGGGAGGTAGAGCCTCTAAAGCAGAAATTATTAAAGAAATACTGGAATCAGTGTGTAAAGAAAAAGGCATAAGTAAGGAGGTAGACATATCATGAGCGTAAAGAAGATGTTGACTGTAGCTCTTGCACCTTATTTACCTGTTTTTGGGGTTATATTTGGCGTTACGCTCTTCGGGGTGTCTGCATATTTTGACAACGTCGCCATGTTTTTCTTTTCAATTGTGATTATTTCTATATTGCCGCCTATTCTTGAATCTATCGGGAACTCGCTCAAGGATAAGTATGAGGCAACGCAGAATGAGATGGATATAATAGCAATGATCTCAGAGATCCCAGAGTGGTCGCTCGGCTTAGAAATGTTGTCAAGCATAGTAATTATGGTTGTGTCTGCTGTCCTCAAGAACATAGTTGTACTTTATTTGGGCCTTTGGCTTCTGAACCTAGGCGGTAGCCTCGGTATAGTCAAAGAGATAAATGGGCTGAAGGAAGACCTGCAGAGTCCTGACTTAGAGAGGAGGCACGCCGCTATGGAGAAGGTGAAGTTATATGAGCAGATTGTAGTTGTGGCTGCTTTTTCTCTACTTGCTATTGGCGTTATTATTTTACTTAATTTAGTGCTTGGTTTAGCTATTTTTACTCTAGCCGAAGCAGCCATAATGATAGTACTGCCATTAACATCTTTTATTCCAGTCTATATAGTGTATGAGCAGGCCGATAAAATAATGCCGCCAGAGCCTGAAAAGCCTAAGGATCCCGAGAAGATAATGAATGCAGCATCATGAGGTGATAAACATGAGTGAAGATGATGAGAAAATAAGCGGGCTAGAGAAAAAGAGGTACATCATTATGAAGCTTAATTTCATATATAGGAGTATTGAACCCAAACTCTCAAGAATAAGTGACGAGGAGATTGTGAGACTCATAAGGGAGGATAGGGAGACTGACCACGGCAAGAACCAAAAGAAAGAAAAAGGCATGAATAAGGAGGTAGATATATCATGAGCATAGATAAGAAGACGGCTTCCCTTCACTTCTTTGTTCCTATTAAGTGGAAGGAAGAGATTGAGGAGATGGCTAAGGAGAGGAACGTCAGTATATCAGAAATGGCGAGGAACGTTATAGGCAGAGGGCTTCATGGTATGGAATCACAGAGCAAGGGAGATCTTATCCTTGACTATCTTAGAGAGAATCTTAGGAGCGATTTAATGCTTATCTGGGGTATGGTTTCAGAGAGTCATGCACTTGCGAAGAATTTACAGCTGAAAGCCTAGCCTTTTAAGGCTAGGATGAGAAAAGCTTATAAGCTCCTTTTGCTCAACTACTCTAGTGGTGAGCTAGCAGACACATGGTTACCCCTAAGCCTATGGATGCGGGATTGGTAACCATTAGGCAAGAAAGAGAAGATGGGGGGATCTCTGATCACCCCGACTGTCCCTCAAATGACAGATGTAAACCCGAATAGATGAGGGGAACCCTCGCCCTAAAGGTGAAGAGGAGGTCAGAGGAAAACTGGGCTAGGGAAATTGAAGAATACATGGCTAGTGCCTATGAGTCTTGCTTTATAGCAATTAAGATCCTTGATAACAAAAACCTTGCTGATCTCGTAGAGGGTTCTGGTAATGAATATTGGGCTAGGGCAATTGAGATTATGTGGTACCTTGTTAGGTTACAGAATAGCCTTAGGGAAATCCTTAACAAAAAAGACAAAGACTTAGATGTTATTAAGAACTTGTCGCCCCTTATCAAGGAGAATCTGGAGGGCTTATTGCTTGATATGATTGAAAGGATTAATGTAGAAGTAGCTAGGTGTTTTTATGAGACTAAGACAAAGCCAACAGATTTAGATAATGCTACTAGTTAACGGAATAGATCTTATATTTTATATTTAACCTTATCTAAGCTAATTCTTTTATTATCTCTTCAATCCATCTCCTTTTTTCTTTTAGTGTATAACTTGTAGGTGTATAATCCTTAAAGAACACCTCTATAGTAACGTATTCTATTCCAGCTTTTCTTATTTTATCAAGCACTTCTTTCATATTTATTAGTCCATCATTTAAAGGTTGGTGATCAGCATAAGGTGCATTAGATATATTTCCTGTAGGATCTGGTACATATTTAACGTTATGTAGGTGAACGGCAATAGGGTTTAGGCTTAACCACTTTTCTAATTCAAATACACCTTTGCTTTTCATATCAGATATAAAAGCATGTCCTACATCAAGCAAAAATTTTCTAGAGCCTAATCTTTTTACAAATTCTTCATAACTTAAGGAATATACATTTTCATAAAGAACTAGGCTATCAGCAATAAGAGATAAATCTTTGCAATCAATATGCTTAACAATGTATAGGTAATTACCTTTTATATTATTTTCATAACATTTACTGTGATATGCTTGGTTATATAACGGTATATCATATGTTTCTATATAATCAAATAACTTTAAAGCTTCAGTAGATTCTGATAAAGATGTTGAAACTCCAATTTTCATTATATATAAGCACCAGATTTCTCACAGACTTTTCTCTCAGTCGTTATCCCTTGCCATTCGTACTGCCTTAACAGAGTCGAAATTCGGATCAATGAACAGAGGAATACCCATCTCCTCCTCTGCCCTTGCATAGTATTCTATGAACTCCTTAGGACTCACGTCAGTTTTACCTGTCCACCTAAATTCAAGTATAAATCCCTTTCCGCGTACCTTCCGTGCTGCTTTTACCCATATTTTGAGTACCTTGCTTGCATCCCCGTCCACCGTCACAATTATTGTAGGCCCGAAGCGGTCGTATGGAGGCTCTGTGTGCTTAATCTTAGCTTCAAGGACACGTACTTCGGGTATTTCCTTTATTATATTAACCGCTTCCCATATATGCAATTTTGACACCGCTTACGAAGGAATAGAGCTCGTCGATGGGATAGATTGTATTTGTTGTACATAGTATATAGAGTAATACTTGTTAACTTGACTTATTCGTTTATTATACTCCTCTATCAGCCTCGTAACTAGCTCCACGAGCTCCGCGACATCCTTAGTTGACACAGAGTAATTGTCAAGCTTCTTTATGTCTTCAGAACCCAATTTTTACGCTCACCTCCAATTATTAATTGTCAACAGAGTTTTATAAAGGTTCCGTAGTTATAAAGGGTATAGTTAAGCGTATCACCTACAAACTCAACCTACTACATTTCAGCGAAAGAACTGTGAAACTAACTAACCCGCACTTAGAGACGCGTTCTCTAATAAAAACTATGAAACATTTCTTCAAACATTTTTCTCATATAGCCCTATACGACTAATTTTATTAATATAACAAAGCCTTATTAATATTTTTAAAAATAAATTAAACAAAAATTTTCTTGAAAGTTTTGTGTGTTTGAGCTAGCCCTAACTGCAAAAACTCTATGGTACACAGCTACTTTAATTAAACTTAATTAAAAAATTATTGCTTAAATATTAATTTTATAAGAGACTCATAACATAGCCCATCTTCTGGCTTTTCTATCTTAAAGCTATTTCCAGCTAACTCTAACTTATCTAAAAAATGAAATTTGAAATTATTCCTATTGCTTTTATATGCAATTATTGGTATTCCAGAAGACCTTTTTGCAAATTCTTCTAAACCTAAGATTTGAGATGAATTGATATATAAAGGAGAATCTTTAACTTTGCTTTTAACTTCAATAATTAAAATTTTTCCATCTTTTATAGCAACTAAATCAGGGGCATATCTTTTTGTAACTCCAGCACCACTAGATGGCCCTCTAATAACTGCAAATCCTTGACTCCATAAAAAATTAGCTAATTCATTTTCTAATCTAGATGCCTTAGCTTTTGGTTTCATAATAATCACATTAATTACTATTTATTATTACTGATTTTTAATAGATTCTTTTTTAAAATTAACGAATTCATACACATCATTAATTATATCTGATAATAATCTATTATACCTGTCTTTAACATTTTTATCAGCATTAGAACTTCTAATTGCTAAAGAAGTATTATATACAAAATAATTGAAGTAAGTCATAAATGTATTTTTAAGTCTTTCGTTTTCTTCTTCACTCATTTTAACCACAATATTAATATATACAATAAAGCCTTATTAATATTTTCCATTATTTTAAACAAATTAAATAAATATTTTAATAAAGTTTTTACAAATGATTTATAAATTTTTATAAAATTATAAAAAACTAATTTATTATTAAATATATTAATCTCTTTTATTTTATTCTAATCTTTTTCATGTTATACAATTAATTATATCTGTGGTTCCATATATATCATAAAGTTTACAGACTTGGTTACCTTCGTTGTCTATAAAGTCGCAATCGTAATTTAAATCTAGATTTTTATCAATTCTAAAGCATTTTTTATTTATAAATTTATAACGGAAGTACCCAAAATAGTAAATATGAGCATCAGCATTTTCAATAAAAAGCTTATTTTCTGGCATTTGATCATTTAAATTATTATAATTGTAGTTTATTAAATATTCCATTTCTTGTTTGCTAAGCTCTAAATATCTGGAAAGATCTATATAAATTTTATTATATTTATCTTCTATAAATTCATTTATCAAATTTTTAAGGTATTTAAGAATTTCTAATTTTTCATTTTTGCTTATATTATTTGCTTTACGAACTATAATATAGGCTGATTTTTCATTTTCATCAGTATGAATAAAAACTTGAGAATTACTATTTTCTTGGTTTTTCCTTGATGGCATTCTCCTTAAAATAATTTTCCATTTACTTTTTTCATATGGTTTTTCTGGAAATATACTTTCGTCTTCACTCATTTTAACCACAATATTAATATATACAATAAAGCCTTATTAATATTTTCCATTATTATAAACAAATTAAATAAATATTTTAATAAAGTTTTTTACAATTAAAAGCATGACTTTTAGGGATTGTAGGAGGTTATATCTTCAAAATAATAATCTACTTTATATGCTTCATGATATTTAATATATGGAGTAGTTTTTTCAAAATATATTCTTAAAAGTTTCTTTTTTCCATTAAATTCAATAATACCTTCTCTACCCAAACAAAAATCACAAGAAGAATAACCCCAAGAAGTTAAAGTGCATCTTATATCATGTGGTGCATGGGGTCTATCTATAGTACAGGGAAACTCTTTTCCTTCAAATATTAGATTTTCATGTTTTGTATTAAGATGTGTTTCTATAAGATTAATTATTTTTTGTTTAATATCATATAAATTAACTCCTATTTTTTTAGCTTCTTCTATTAATAATGTAGTATTATAACCATATTGTTTTAGCTCCATATATTTTTCTCTAAGTTTTTTCTTATCGTTATTTGTAATATTATCAATAAATCTTCTTATTTTATTTTTCCTTTTATTAGCAATCATTATGTCTTCTTTTGTTTTATTTAATATAGAATTTATTAACAATTCTCTAGGATAATAAATATCAATGCCTACATCTTTTCCTTTTTCTATAAGTTCTTCAATTTCTTGTTCAATCATTTTAGTCACCATCATTATTGAAATAATCCTCTGGAATAATAAAATCAAGTATAGCAATAATAGAAGCAACTTCAGTTATAATATCATTTTTAAGATTATTCAGATACATTTTGTTTACAGACTTTTCTGTATTAGATAAAGGAGGTTCATTTAATAGATTTACAGCTTTTATTATTTCTTCTGCTATTTGGCTAAGTCTACTAATTAGAATAATTGTTCTGTAGAATATATTATCATTATCACTAAAATAAAGTGGTATAACAGACTTCTTATTATTATTTGTAATAATTAAACGTTTAGAAGTTTCAGAATCATTATATATCTCAAAACTTAATTTTAAGTAAGGTTTTTCTTCCATTTTTCCCACCATTTTTATTCTTCATAACTATAACAGCCTGATGCTTTAATATATTCTTCTAAACTTTTCATTATTTTTTCTCTAATATCTTCAGGTATGTCTTGGCTTTTAATCCAGTTTAGTTGTTCATTAAAACTTCTAATAATTTCTTCACATGATTTCTTTTGTATTTTATCAAAATCAATATCTTTTTCCATTGTTAATCACCTCTCATATTCAACATAAAATTATGAAACACCACATCCCTCACCAAATACTTTTAGTTAAGAGCTACCTAATAAATTTATTTGAAGCTTTTTGCACATTTTTCATAAAAATTTATATATTTTATTTGCAACTATTAAATGGGTGAGTGTATGGATTGTGAAAGTGTAGAATATTTGAAAAGATTTAAGAAAAACTATTATAGTGCAAAGCCTATAATAAGAAAAAATCCTAAAGAAGCATCTGCAAAGCTATGGTATGGTGCTATTGACTTAATTAATGCACATGCTTCATTATTAGGTAAAGTACCATATAAGATAGAAGGATTTCCAATTTTAATAACAAATGAAACAATATTAAATAGCTTACTAAATTATGTAAGCCAAAACGTTGAGAAAGAATATAGAAAGCATTTTATAAATATGTTAGCATATTCATGTGCTACAATGGTTCATAGATACGATTTAACAGATTTTACTTTAGGAGAATTATTAAGTCAACAACTAAAATATGAGAGAAGGGTAAAATTAATATTAGAAAAGCTTATGAAGGAGAAGTGCAATGCCCAAAAATGATTGGGGGATAATAATCTTTAGATATTGTAAACAATATTTTGGTAGTTGTGAAGACTGTTATATAACCTATGGTAATTTTGAAGCTTTTACATCAAAAATTAAATTAAATGATTTTAAATATATTTCAAGGCATACATCAGAAAGAAAATTAAGAGATTTAGCTGAATCTGGATTTTTATTGAGAAAAGAATATAAAAAGAGTGTAGTTTTCTTTTTAAGCAAAGATGCTTGTAGAGAGTATAGAAAATGGGAAGAATTTGTTTCTAATTTAAAAACTTAACAAAAATTTTTATATTTGTTTTGCTCATATATATTTCAGGTGGTTTGTTTGGATTTAGATAGGGTTAGGCTTGTTATTTTAAATAGGGTAAAATCTATTAGAAATACTATTTATGAAGATGACCAGATAGTTATAACACCAGCATTAGGAGATGAAGAAATTGAGAAATTAATTTTAATAGCTTTAGAAGAATTAAAACAACCTATAGACTGGAGAAGCTTAAAGAAAATATTTTATGATATTGTTGGAGAAGATAGACTAAGAGAATGTTTGGTAAATTTAAAAAGTAAAGGAGAAATAGCTCTATTATCAAAGACTAGATATTGCTTACCACAATATATACCAGAAGAAGATATGTATAAAATAAGAAATCCAATAATTTTTAAAAAAATAAATTAATTAAAATTACTTTTGTGCTACTACTTGTTTTTCCCCATCTTCTTTTTCATGTGAATATATTAACCCTACAAATAACCCTATGAAAGCCCCTAGCATAGTGAAAACTAATGGGAATGTTGAAAATTGGAATGAAAATCTTGTCGCCATAGTTACGTTATAATTATACCCTGCTGAGGAAATACCTAAAACCATTAACATTATTCCTAAGAAATATCCTAGCAAAGAACCTAATGCTACCCCTGCAAAGCCATACATTATATGCTTATAGCTAAATGGATTTGCCATATTCTCACCAATACTATAAGTAATAGTTAGGGCTTATATATATTTTGCAAAAAATAATAAAATTTTTATATTTGTTTACTACTTTCTTTTGTCAAAAGAATTATACCTAATGTTGCTAAACCTAATACTCCGCCTACAATATAGCTATTTTTAGAGCTAGTTGTAGTAGGAGGTGGTGGTGTTTGTGTAGGTTGAGTAGTTGTTATAGTAGGAGGTGGTGGTGGAGGTTCCGTTATATAAATAGTAGCAGAAGCACTATCTACTATATATTTATCAGGATTTGGTACATCAAGATATGGATTACTATATAGTGGAGTACCTTTTGGAAATTCATACAAATAAGCATTAATTTTATTATTACCTAGATAAAGTGTATCTGCATTAAAATTACAACTAAATACAGCTTGATTATTATTTACACTTACTTGTTTACATAATGATATACTAGGAGGATAAGGATTACCAGATAATGTAGAAATTCCTGGAGCTATAATCAAACCAAGACTATTAATTGTTTCAATGCTAACAGGACATGAAACTGTTATTGTTGCAGTAAGATTTTCTTCACCTTCATAAGCAGTTGATGGTACACTAAAGTCTACTATTTTACAAATAGGTGTAGTTGTTGTTGTATTTTGTGTTGTTTGTTGATTACTGGATGTAGTAATAGGTACAGGTTTAATATATCCAAATATTATTTGAGTATTAACACCATAAGAACTAGAAGATACTGATCCATCTGTAGCTGTTACTGTTTCTGTTACATTTACAAGACCTTGGAACATATTATTTCCAGATATATTATATGGAATAGTATAAGTTATAGCATTTGAATCACTTGCTGGGCCAACCCAACCTATTGGAGTAAAAAGCTTCCAAGAATTTACTTTGCAACTACTAGTAAAACCATTAGTATTATAAGGACTAACACTAATAGTAAAGGTTAAAGTTTGACCTTGTTCCCAAGGTGGAGGTGAAGATACATTTAAAGTAGCATTACATGGCAACTTTTACCACCACTATTAATATGATTAAAAAACCTTTTATTGTTATATTTAATAAAACTAATTAGCATAAATTATTTTAATTTGTTCAAATTTTCTATAGATTTTTCGCATGCAAGTTTTATAATTTCTTTAGCATCCGTAGTGCTTATATTTAATTCTTTCATTGCTTTACCTTCATTATTTTGGTTTATATATCTTGGTGAGAACCAGTCAAATAACCATTCCTCTCTAGTATGAATAACTAGACTAGACTTATCATTTATTTCTTTTGACCAAACTAAAATACTTAACCCTGGTGTATCAGTCCAAAACCTTACCTCTGCATAACATTTATTGCATACTTCTTTTTTTACATTAAAACCTATTTCTACATCAGAATCATTAAATAAAGAGCTATAGTCTAAAATATCTAGTAAAGAGTTTACTAAATCAGCAAGGTTATAGTTAAGCTTTAGTTCTTTTGTATTAATACCATATCCCTTATATTTGTTTATTAATAATTCATTATTAAACAAAGATACTATGGATTGTATAGCACGATAAAATGTTTCTTTATCAGATTCTTTATATATATTAATTAATGCAGGGCTAAGACTTTTTATAAGATTTATAGCTTTTTCTTTATAATATTTGGGAATTTTGCTAATTAGGTTATTTATAGTCTCTTTATCTTGAATTCTTTTACTGCTACAATATTTTTCTAAGCTTTTATTAAATGTTTCTAATAAAATATCAGCTTCATTTTTAGCAAAAATACCACGTATACCAATCATACCAAACTCACCCTTTATATTATATAAAAGAAAAAGTATATAAACTTATATGATAATAAGTTATTTTAATTTATTTAAATTTTCTAGATTATAAAATTGTTAATGATACTGATTTTTCTGGTGTATATTTATAGTAAAATACAGCATAAACATTATAATTACCTAAATTAAGTAAAGACTTAGGATCTGATTTATCATTAAACGTACAACTGTACTGATAAGTATTACTATTTATTTGTTTCTCTTGTTTACAAAGGACTTCATGACCTGGTTCAAATCCATTACATAGTATTGCAACACCATTATTATATGAAAATGGATGTTCATTTTCACAAGAAATTGTAACGTAAGCAGTAATAGGATTACCAGAATTAGTTTGATATGTAGATAATGTTAAATCGGTTATTTTGCAATTAGGATGATATATTTGTGGTATATTATGTGGATCTTGAATAAAGTATCCAACTATTCCATTTGAATTTATAT
>Ga0080003_1001060_pt1 | contig 15543 bp, 9 predicted proteins | sample JossMetagenome_FD_69206 | JGI IMG/M metagenome (GOLD analysis project Ga0080003, IMG submission 69206) | Hot spring microbial communities from Joseph's Coat, Yellowstone National Park, USA - JC2_E (SPADES assembly) (version 2) | ecosystem: Environmental > Aquatic > Thermal springs > Hot (42-90C)... | reverse complement strand
ACCGGTTAGTCCAATATGCACTTCAGTCAGGATGAGTTTCCCTTTTGTTGATGAGTTTTGGCTCCCCTTATGTGGCCATGATTTTTCAATCATGGAAATCTGAAATGGAAAAGTGGTACGAAGGTGGGGTGGTCAGCTTCAATGTGGCCATGATTTTTCAATCATGGAAATGAGGAAGAACAGAGAAATGGACAGCCAGACCTGAGGATTGCTTCAATGTGGCCATGATTTTTCAATCATGGAAATATATCAGGTATTGCCATAGTAAGGATTGTACCATTTAAGCTTCAATGTGGCCATGATTTTTCAATCATGGAAATGCTTATGGAATCTCCGTGTCCTATCCTGTATGATATGCTTCAATGTGGCCATGATTTTTCAATCATGGAAATAATTATCAGGTGAAATAAATGGCGCCAGGAGGAAGAGGCTTCAATGTGGCCATGATTTTTCAATCATGGAAATTCAAGGAAGACAAGGAAAATATAAAGAAAACAGAATGCTTCAATGTGGCCATGATTTTTCAATCATGGAAATAAAGTAGATGAAGTGCAGATTGCATTTGAGGTTGATCATGCTTCAATGTGGCCATGATTTTTCAATCATGGAAATGAAGATATTAGTATTGTATTATTCATTTGCCCAATGTAGCTTCAATGTGGCCATGATTTTTCAATCATGGAAATTCTAGAAGGATTTTCCCTATCCTTTTTTCTAACCATACAGCTTCAATGTGGCCATGATTTTTCAATCATGGAAATATACATAGAAAGTTATAGAGTCAAAAGTATAAACTACCCTGCTTCAATGTGGCCATGATTTTTCAATCATGGAAATCAGTATAAATATTACCTTATAGCAATTATCATAATTAGCTTCAATGTGGCCATGATTTTTCAATCATGGAAATTACTCCCTAAATCGTAATTTATATTGTAGAATACATTAGCTTCAATGTGGCCATGATTTTTCAATCATGGAAATATAAAATGAGTGTTTTAGAAGTTAAAAATGATTCAACAGCTTCAATGTGGCCATGATTTTTCAATCATGGAAATAGCTTTAAATACAAAATTAAAACAAATAATCCTAGAAGAAGCACTTTCCGTCAAAATACTATTGATGGAATATATATCTCGAGAGGTTAGTAGAATAATTAAGGATTTAATGTAAATCTAAACATCTGATTTTACCGAAAATTGATTTATTCGTATTTATAAGAGTACGAGAGGTTACCTATATTTCAAAGTAACACAACTTCTCGAAAAGATGGGTTTTCAACTAACGACACCGGTGAGTTCGCTGCCTTAAAGGCAATCCCCTCCATCATCCGGGGATCTTTTCACCGGAACCGGTAGGTATCATCCTGCACATTGCAGTTTCAGGAACCTACAATATGTCTTTTAATTTCATTTATACTATTATACTTTTTCTCTCTGGAATTTCTGGAGGTTTGCCTATTAATTCTATTAGGTCATTTATGATTTTATCAGAACTACCAATTTTAATAATTATAATACTGTCTTCTCGATTATTAATGATTTCTTTCAAAGCTGATATCATCAGAACCTTTTCTTTCAAAGAGAGGTCGCATATGAATACAGAATATTGGATAGGTTCACCATAGCCTTTCATCTTGTTGAAAACACGACTCAAACGTTTTTCTTCCCTTATATCATAAGCCACAAGGTATTTATCCCTCAAGTTTCACCTCGTACAGAATTCGGGATATTGTCTAATCTCGTCAAGTAGATACCTTGAGAGTAGTCTGGCTTGGATTTCAAGAATCCTTCTATAGCTAACAGAATATCCAAAAATAGGATGATTTATCAACGTGTCCATTCTTCTTTCGTAAGCATTGATTACCTTGATCCTTCCATTTGGAGTTAGAACGGTAGCGCTTCCTCTTGAGAGAAAATCCTTAGTCGTTATCTCTTCATTGTTTATAAGTGAAATTACAACAGAATCACCTATGATTGGCCTAAATTCTTCCATCATATCCAAAGCAAGGGCAGGTCTGCCATATCTCAGCTTATGATAAAATCCAACATAGGGATCAAAACCAACTGCAAGGAGCGTGACTGTGACATCTTTACTTAGAAGGGCATAAACAAGCGAGAGTAGTGCATTGATTGGATCTTTGGGAGGTCTTCTATTTCTCCCCTCAAAATGAAATTTAAGCTCGCTCGTTCTCATTTTAATCATATCCTCGAAATGTTGAAAATATACCCTTCCTGCAGATCCCTCTATTCCTAGGAGAATTTCCTTACTTTTAGCCTCACTGGCAGAAACTGTAAGTCTCCTGAGATCATTTAATGCGTTTTTGTTTGGTTTAACTGAATTTCTCCGGAGCAATGTTCTGGAATTCTTAATCTTGCCTTCTATTAAATGTCTTGCCAGATTAAGTGATTTTTCCGGGTCATCAGAAGCATGGTACTGCCTGATTCTAAGCTCCACATTCTTATGGGACATCCCATGAGTAATCCCTGTAAACCAGCCACTTAGAGAGAAATAGCTGATAGGTATATTTCTCCTGCATAGTTCCCTTATAGTCTGAGTAGTCACCTGGACATTACCGAATACTGATAATTGGGATATTTCAATCAATTTTCCCTTTGCAATTGCCTCTCCTTCTGCTTTCACAATTATCTCTTCTCCGCTCTTTGTAACAGTTGATCCTTGCTTCTGGACATACATTGGCAGGGAGTCGTCCCTTGCCGGATACAACCTTCTTATTTCCCTGTCAAGCGTTTCATCTTCCATGTCCTCCAACGAATTCGTTTCATCCGGTAAGCATATAGATACGAGTGAACAGCCAACACATTTGGGACTATCTACAAGTGGTGGGGGAATTTGATGTGATAGTAGAAGTTCTCTTGCCTTACTTGCTTCATCGGTAACCCATTTTATCATCTCGTCGTCCACCTTTACATTGATCCTTCTCTTTGAGGCGGAATAATAAATGTATCCTTCATCGCATCTATAGCCATTTTCTCTAAGAACAATTACATAGAGAGTTATCTGTGCGGCATCAGAAGGCCAAACATCTTTATCTTTGGCTGGAGCTAAACCCTTCTTGTATTCAACAGGCCAGACCTTTTGATTATCTCCCTCAATCAAGTCAATGCGTGCAGTGACACCTATTTCTTCCCCTGAAATAAAGACAGATGTTGAGCGTAAAACGGTACCGTCCTCGTTCACCATCTCCTCTGGCGATGGCATTTGTCCCTTTATCTCATCCACACCCTTATGTATCTCCTTACCCATCAATGTATCCGCGGATTCAATGAAATCCCCCTGAACAAATTCGAGATAGAATAGCCTGGGACAATAGATATATTCATTTATCATTCTTGCGGGAATAAGGTCCATATTATCGAACCCGTAATCGTTCATCGAGAGACCATACGACTTCGGGAGAGCTGAACGAATATCGCCCCTTCTCGCCCTCAAGACGCATGCATTTATAGACAGAAACGACACCTCTCCTTTCCAGTACTTCTCTGCTATTAGCTCCGTTTGCGAGCTCCCGAGATGAAAGAAGTGTTTTCAGGGTATCCAACCCTATGGATGGCTCCCATATTGGCCAGAGGAATGTGTCATTGCTGCCCTCTCTTTTGAATCCTGTGGTTTTCAATATTATGCCTTTAGATCTGCTGCTCTGATAAGGAACAGAGGGGAACAGGGGAAGTGCCTGTAAGGCGAGCGATATAACTCCGGCATTTGATTGAAGTTTTTCTGGAGAAGGATCGGTGTTGCGATACGCGTGTAGTCTAGTTGTCTGCGGGTCCCAACCGAGTGAATGAACATCGTCTTCATATTTCCAGGGTCCAAAGAGGGCTTCGCTTATCTTTTCCCTGTTATTAACCACAACATCATATATTTTACGGGTTGTGATTAAAAATTTCTGTTTCCCGGATATCATATAAAAAAGTGTTTTTTTGATATTTCCGTCTTTATTTGTTGCCACTTCTGAACCGTATGCCGATAAGTAATCTATTTCTTCCCTTTCATCGCTACCTGCATTTTCATTCAATTTTTCCATCCGTGATTTAAAATTTTTTGAATCGATCTCTTTGTCACCTTTCTTATCCCATCCAAAAATATTTTCATCGTCGTGTCTTCTTTCCTTAATTGAGGTATATATCAGATCTATGAGTTCCTTTATGAGTTCTTCCTTGTTTATCTGCCCTGGTACATCGAGTACAGCTAAGGCTTCATCCGTTGGATAGCCGTCTTCGTCCCTTACTTTCCATCGGAGTTTAGTCCCTTTCATTTCATTTATCCTTGAGGACATTCTGAGAATTCTGAGAAGTCCGAATGATGCAAGTGCTCCAATTGGATTGCTTCCTTCAAGTCCAGTAAGAACTATCTCTGTCATTTCTCACCCCTCCGACTTGAGCATATATGATCGGCAAGCCTTACTATTGTTTCCATGTAAGCAGTCCCCCAGTACCCATACCTTCTTGTGACTTCCCAGAAAAGCTCCGTCCACCCACTATCAAGCCTCTCGAGATTGTGCTTTCCATTGAAATTGACTTCGATTCCGTTGAAATTGAATGCAACTTGGTTCATTCCATTATCATTGACTGCTGGCATCGATGCCCTCCCCCTGCCGTGGTGTGTTCCTACTAGATATTTCACAAGCTCTTTGTCGTGAGCTTCCTTTACCAGATCCTGATTCTGTGCGTCTTCGATCATTGCTACTGAATAACATTCATGCCTAGCACCCATGGGATAACCAGCGTTCATACGAGCCAGACGAATCGCATTCCAGTCGTTTGCATATATTTCCTTGGATTTTGCCAGAATCTTTCCGTTTATCAAATAATCGGTATCGCCTCCGGCCAGCCACGCCTGAAATCTTGGATCAGCTTTTCCAATATCATGAAGATTTGCTGAAATTTCAATGTCCTTAATGGTATCGCTTGGCATTCCTGCACGAGATGCAAATTCCCTTGCCAAGTCTGCCACCATTCTACTGTGCTTCTCGAGTTCCATATCGAAGGTCAGCGACGACGTATCATCCTCCTCCGTAGAGTCGTCATATGATTCCCTTTCAATGATGATACCATAAGGCTTTTTGTTACTCGGATAAACGTATTCTTTTCTCTCAATTTTCAGCTTTTCCAGAGCATCTTTCACATTATTCTTTATGTCAGGGATTTCAAGAAGACCGTCTATTAATTCTTCGCATATTTCTGTCAGATCCTCTTCATTACCGTATCTTTCCATCGCGTTTTCTACCAGTGAACGGGCACTCTCTATCTCTTCCCCTTTATCCTGGGGAAACCATTTATGAACCAGATTCTCATTGATCCTCAGAACTATTTTACCCTTCTCCAGCATGGCCTCTTCTGCCACGTCATCCACTGGCTCAGATAATCGAGGGTTCCATCCATACCTGTCGTATCTTCCGTAGTTAGATGGCACGATGATTGTATCACCAGGCATAACTTCACTGAGCTTGACGATCTCGCTTTCATCGGGGCCCATCCATTTGAGTACGTTTACCTCGTCACTTCTGGTTCCATCATTCACGCTCAAACCTTCCACATCGGTTATATCTTCCAAGGTTATATCTGAAGAGAAGGAGAGAGCCCATATTGGGACTGACATAACCTCAGAACTAACAGGTGGTAGGGCTGCAACTGTTTCAATGATATCACGCTCATTCTTCCTATCCATCTTTGGGAGGTCAGCCCTCCATATGACCTGCACATCTTCACTCCCCGCATTGATGCCGTGAAGATAAAGGGGTATGGATGGTTCCGTGAACGGTGGCGGAAATGTCTGAACAAGAATGTCCATATGAGACGGCGTGAGTATGGGTGCATCCGATGAGGGCGAAACTGCTTTTTCTATCTTTTCTGGTTCCATTTTTTGAATTTCCTCCCTGAGGAATGCTCCCATATCAATGTATCTATCTTTCTTCTGTTTGTTAGACAGTTTCAATAATATTTGCCATGTTTCTTCTGCAGATGCACCGTAAATGGAATGTCCCTTGCGTATCTCCTCCTTTGGAACTTTCCCCTTTACTATGACACCCGCTGAATTTTCTCTGAGTCCGAGCCTGTTGAGGCGTCCGAAACGCTGTTGAAGTGCATCCAGAGAAGCATTTTCTGTCACCAGAGCATCGAAATCTATGTCTGCACCAACCTCTATCGTCTGGGTGGCAACAACAAATAGTGGTTTTGTATTCACTGACCTGTCTCTTCCGGCGATGATCATTGGTAGATATTCCTTCATCAGAATATCGCGTTCATAAGGCCTGACCCTGCCTATGAGGAGAACAGCATCCGCAGATTTATCCCTGATTCCCTTTCTGATTTTTTCGAATGTCATACGTGCCACTATGACTGAATTTGCAATCACGCCTATGACTTGGTTTCCCTCTCCCCGGGGATTATTCATGATATCCATCGCCTCTTCCTTGAGTTTATCAGAGAGATTCTCATTTGCTTCTGCTATGCTCTTTGAACTTTTTTTGACTTCCACAAGTTTGGTAATCTTGCTGCAGGAAAGACGCCTTTTCAGAAGTTCATTTTGCAGATCTTCCTCCTGCAGTCCGAATGATTTTGAATCACTAAGAACATAAGGAGTTGCACTCATTTTCACTACGGTTATAGGTTCTGCTATCTTTACACTGAACCATTTTTTATCCTTCTCCTTCTGGAACATTTCTATGTTCCTCAGGGTTTCAGCAAATGGTCTAGATATATGGGCTTCGTCGAGAATTATTAAACTATCGACACCCACAAGTGATGCATGAATAGGGTGCATCGATTTGCTGACTCCGTATCCCCTGAAGAGCAGTCTGGATCCAACCTGATCGACGGTCGACACTATGACAGCAGGTTGCAAAGGATTTTTTACGAATGGCGGTTCCCTTGGAAGACCACCGCGAAGTCTTATTACTTCAAGCGGTGTTTCCAGATCCCCGTAATTGATCTTTTTCAACGCTTCTGCCACTTCAAGAAGAATGCCATCGCTTGCGCTTTCAAGCTTCCTTTTAATTTTCTCTGCTCTTTCATACGCCTCATCCACCACCACACGTCGGTCAATCACGAAAAATATCCTTCTGCGGGATCTCTTAATTCCTTGATTCCCATTTGCCTCAAGCGCAAGTAGGAAAACAGCCACATCGATTATAGCTGTCTTCCCAGATGATGTCGGTAGATTAACCACTTCAGGCCAGCCGTTATCAACGACTTCCCTCAACAGCCTTAATTGCCATGGGAAAGGATCAAAGCCATGTATACACTTGAAAAATGATTTAAAATCTTCTACATTCATTCCACACCACTGTACCATGGTTTACACAGGCCGAACCCGTAATATCTTCCCGCTCCGATTATCACTGGCCCTTCGACTTTTTCTTTGAACTTTATCAAAGCATGCGCTCTAAGGCGTCCTGACATTTTTTCGGGCACTTGGACATCTAGAGCGGTTGGTGCTCCTTGGAATATGCTGACCTTCCCCATGCGGACCTCGACAGGTTCTGGAAGTCCAGCCTCGGCGCACATCTCCCTGAAAACCTTTCCTCCGTCCTTGCCCGGACCTATGGAAGATTTTTTAGGATGCTTACCGAATATAATGGGCGTTACGGTGGCCCATGTATCGCTTTTCGCCCTGTAAGTGGAAGGTCGGAGACCGAATGGGATTATTTCTTCATCCACCGGTTTGAGTCTTTTCACATTTATAACCCCGGATTTCCCTAGCGTGAGATTAGTTATTTTACTGCAGACCTCATCAATTTTCCTCATGATCTCATCCTCAATGTTGACAGGAAGCCACACTGCAACTCCCATAACATGGCCGTCCGCATAATCATGTCCCGCATCTGGAAAGGGTGTAATGGCCATATGAGGTAGGGTTGATACTTCTCCATCCTGAGTGTGCCCAGAAACTGTTTCCGGGATGGGTTCTGGATAAATGCTCAGGATTGCCCTTCTCATGGTTGTTGTGATTGCATTTATTGAACCAGAAGGAAGTGTTTTCCGGTCAAATTTGAAATATGATCCGAGCTTCATTGATGATTTATAGTATTCCGATTTTGATGTTTTTTCGCCAATGAGGATATAGGGAGTAACCGCACCCAGACGGGGCTGAACTGTCAGGTTATCATCTCTTTTTGTGTATACATACTCAAGGTAGGATTTTCTGCCTTTTCTTGTGGTTCTGAGCATGATTTTTCCATATCTGTCAGGTACAAGATTCGGTTCCGGAGGTGATCTATTGACGGTGACTCTAACGGGCGACTTTGAAGTCCCCAGATACGTTACGTTTTCGGCTATCTTCTGTAGCGGTTCCAGCATTTCTTCATTTTCATCAGACTGATTCCAGATGAAATATACCTTACCATCTCGAAGAGACAGAGATGGGAAGTATCTCTCCTTGTGCTTTCTTTTTTCTGGTATATTTTTATCATCATTTACAGGTACGTAGAAGGAAGGTGATGTCAATTTCAAACTACCATAATTATACGATAGGGAATCAGGTTCCACGTACATTTCAGGCGGGGGCAGGGCTTCCAGCCATTCAAGCGCTTGCGAAGCCAATTTATCATGAACGGATTCTTCATAGGAAGCCACAAGGGCTGAGAAAAGACGGCTGGGATGGGGAGGCCATTCAACAATTTTCTTACTGCTCCAAGAGGCTGCATAAACCCTTTTCGTGAGGAATTCCACTTCTATAGAGAACAATGGAATCACCCAATTCAATCTGCGTTTTGGTCTTCTTCATTATTTTCTTCCTTTTCTTCTTTGTTTTCTTCAGATATGTCTTCACCTTTATTTTTGTCTTTGCTTCCTTTTTTCGCCTTGGTTTTAGGTCTATATTTGCGACCTTCTTCTATCAATCTCACGAGTTCTTCGCTGGGTTTGAGGGTGATCACATCTGTATTCCACGGCAGTCCGATGTTTGTCGCCTCCTTTATTGCGTTATCGATCAGCTCTTGCGCTCCTTTTGCATCGAGGATGAACGTTTCGATCGAGCCGTCGTTGGCTATGATCTCAAAGTGTGATTCTCCTGCAGGAATGAGAAGGCAACCTGACCTGAGGTCATAGCCTGTTTCTTCCATCTTCACGAAGGCGTATAGAGCTAAAGAGGCAAGGAGTGATCTTGCCACGAGGTTGACTTTTTCCGGTTTCTCTCCTTCCGTTAGCGGAAACTGCAGTCGACGAATTGCAGGTAACGAAATAACCATCGTTTGTTGCGCATAGTCGATCGTGACGCCGCCTCTTATCTTTTCTCCTTTTTCATTTTTTTCGATTCCAGGCGTTATATTTCCAAGCCCTAATTCCGATGGTTTCTTGGATACGGGTTTACCGTTATCGTTTACTTCGGCATGGTTTGGATCAAATGTCAGTTTACCGTCTTTGCTTAGGTATATCTCGGAAGTGTTTGATATGGGCAGGGGATCTATTCTTGATGTGGTGTGTGTGCCCTTTATCACCTCAACGCCTATTATCTCTGAGGTTATCGTGCGCTGTAATTTGTTATTGAATGTACCCTGAAGCCTTGCTGAATCCCAGTATCCGAATATAAGTGAATGGGGGGCAATCTTTAGTATAGGCGTAGCATTCTTCGAATTAGATTTGACGAATTCTTTTCCAATATCGGTATCCCTGAAACTTATGCCGTCAAGTTTGCTTTCTCGGAAGATGGCGTCCGATATTCTATGGGGGGCTTCCAGTACTGTTATTTTTCCTATTTCAGGGAAATTTTCAGAGAAGTCTACCTGTAACATGGGCATACGTATCTGCCCATTTTTATATGCTTCCAGAAGCGCCATTTCCATCCTGTTAGCCTGTGATTGAATGGAATCAAGGAGAATGGTGGTGTTGATCTTGTTTTTGTTGTCCAGCAGTCTTTCCTCTTCAGCATAAATTCCTCCTTCGTATGTCGGCGGGGATACTTTACTTCCGGGACCTCCAGCAGGAGAGAGTTTTACAATTTTTCGGATAGCGGAGGTATTCCCTCCAACTATTGACTTCATCTTATCCCAATCCATTTTAACTGTAGCCATAATATTTAATATTATAATTATTAAAATAGTTTTTTATAGTTAGACGCTTAACATTCTACACTTATTATGTATGCTCGGGATGAAGACTCTTATCCATCCAGCAGCATGGGAATTGAACGATGATATGCATATGAAAGCATTCTCTATCACTCTCTTCAAGTGCCATTCGGATGCAATCAATGTCCTTGACACAACACTCTTAATGCTCTTCCACAGGAACTCAATTGGATTAAGGTCAGGAGAATATGGCGGGAGGAATACCAGCCTGATGTTCAGCTTCTCTGCCTTCTTTCTAACACCCAGGGATCTGTGGGATGCGAAGTTGTCAAGTATCACTGTTATTCTTCTGTCGGGATTGGCAGTTCTTATCCTGTCAAGGAAGACGTTTTCCTCTTACTTCTTTTACTGATCCATGAAGTCTATGGTACTCATTCCATTTATGGAATAGAAGTAGGATGCATTTGCTTTGTAGTTATCAGTTTTCTTGTACTTGATGGGTTTGGAGAATTACCACATTCTCACTGTATTGGAAGTTGTTTGGGGTGATGTTTCATTTAGAAACCCTATTATCTCCTGATCAACGTCCAGATTACCTAAGTTTTTTTTAGAATATCTTCTGAATTCCTGGGTCTGCGATAGTCGTGCTGGTAGGGTTTTTAATAATGCACGCCCATCTTCTTCAGCATCTTCCTCACATGCTTTATGCTGTATTCCACATTGAAGTTTTCCTTGATCATCTTCCTTACTTCTTCTGTCGTCCAGTCGTCCCTCTTCTCCAGTATTGATCTGAGTTCAACATTCTGTTCTTCAGACAGCCTTAACGGCCTACCTCCAGCAAATCTCGGTTTGAGACCGCTGAGTCCTTCCCTGTTCCATGATTCCTGCCAGTAGTAACCGACCTTCTTGGTGACTCCAACGTTCTTAGATGCTTCAGCTACAGATGACCCCTGAAATCTGTATTTTATGAAGTACAACCTCTTCAGGGTCCTTACGTCCTTCTCAATTGAGCGTATTCTGAGCTGTATCTCCTCCAGAGGGATTGTTTTGTTTATCATAATCTCCTCCTTTCTGGCCATGATAAGTCATACAGTTAATAGTATAAAATGTTACGCGTCTAACTATAGCTGAATTGACCTTAGAAGTGTACCACAACTAAATATTTTGGTACCATTCCCTCAAATTCAGCCAGATATTAGGAATCCTCTGTATTTACGCTTGTCTATAAAATAAAATAATATAAATAATGTTGGAAGCAATACGAAGGAACCCGTTTGAATATATTCTGTAATATAATAAATATTTGAGGCCCTAAATTCACCAATAATCTCCAAATTACCAGATTGATTTACATATATCCCTGTTTCCCAGCAATTTGCCAGAATAGGAGATTCCATGTATTTTTCATTTATTATTATTCTCCATTCGGGTTCAAAAATTATGGGTAATACTATATAGATATTTTTTTCAAAATTTCCGTATATTTCGAATAAATCCCCAGATATCTTTATATTGATATTATTGTTCGATGTATCGTTTGATAAATTTTCTAAAATGGAATATTCGTTACCTTTATATATAATAATATTTTTTATGTAACATGTGCCGACATAGTTTGTAAAATTATATATAATAGAATTATTCATAACTGAAAATTTTACCTCTACGTTCCCAGTCACATCCGATATTATTTTACTATTATCATTAAAATCTAATCTCATTATGTAATTATTTCCACTTATGTGTATTATAGCAGTGAAATTGCTATTTTGAGATTTTATACTCCCACCTAGAGAAGAAGTGGAAAACATTTCAGTGCTATTACTATCATAACTTATTATCCCGTATTTTGGAATGCCATAGTATTTTAAAGGTAAGATTATTCCATAAAAGTTATTGTCAATTTTCATGTTGGGATAATACAAATCAATGTTCGTTATGTTATTAAAATTTTTATTTGGGTTAAATAGCATATTATTATATGGATACGTATTTGATATGTTTAGATATGTATTTAAATACGAAACATTAGTGGGAGTTTCTACATATCTCAGCTGATATAGATTATTAATTTCTGAGATAAAATTGAATTTCAAATTTTCTATTTTTATGCTTCCATTAAAATTGTATAAAGCAATAAGTGGGTCGATCCAAAAAATATTACTTACGTTTCCAAGGATTGCATTGTATGAAATATTGTAAACCGAATTATTATTCAATGGAATGAGTGGTAAGTTATATTCCCCGCAATATTTTGACGTCGTTATATTATAATATTTAAATCCCACATATAGGGTTCCACTAGTGTTATTTCCTGTAATTAATTTATAAGTTAATTTATATTCTTGACCTGATAATGCATTAAAAATATTCTTGTAATAGGTTATCAAAAAGGGTGTTTTTGTAGAATTTTCTATGAAAATATTCCCGCTTGTTTGATTTCCTGTAATTAACATTTTGGCATCCGATATACTTGTCCATTGAGACATGTTATCACTTAAAAAGCTTACTAGGTTAAAATTTTTCACATATTGTGGGATTGACGAATTCTGGTAAATTGGAACATTATAGGTAATATTCGATCCAATAAAATCATATGACGGTACTGTATAACCTGCCCTATATATATGAACAAAACTGAAATCTTTATTTAAAAATAAGGAATAGTTGCTGTTATTATTAATTAAATCGAAATAGTTGTTATTGTTAAGCGTTTTAAAAACTATGTTTGGATTGCCTATCAAGCCTTGCCAATACATGTACGGATTTGCATTAACCTCATTTAAGCGTTTTAATATTACAACGTATTTAATACCAAGGTTAGATAATGCAGCAGCCGCTTTTTGAGGATTGTGATCTATTGTTGAGTTCAAAAATTCCCACATATAGGAATTTATTACTACACTGCTCGTTGGAAATGATATGCCCCAAGGATCCATGTAAGTATATTGTGTCATAGGAAAACTGGGAAAGTACAAAACTCTGAATGGCGATTTCATTTCTTGCTCTGATAAATAATTCAGTAAATTTTCAAGATATAAAGGTACATGATTTGTTAAAGTTACGTCCCCCCAGTAATTCGCTACTTCTGGATTTTGATAAGCTCCAGTCTGATTATAATCATCTGGTATGTTTGAATAGAAGGCCATAGATACTATCGACATTATTATTATTAATGTAATATATTTAGGAATTGCTCCTCTCTTACTTAATAACTTAATTATATATCCATTCTTTGAGCTTCTATATTTAATGTGCTTTTGAAATTTAATTATTTGCGCTTCAATTTTTCTTCCAAATTCAGGTAGGTTTATTGCACCCAAGTAAAGAGATACTATTTCCCACGGTACAAGAACATACCACCATTCCTGAACCATTGGAAAACCTGATAAAATAATTGATAAAGGTCTTGTGTACAAAAATAATACAAAAGTATATCTTGGAAAATAATCTGCCATATCTATGTAAAAAGTCAGTACTAATAAAAATATAATAGATGCAACCGAAAATCGGTTTTTCCTAAAATGTAAGAATGATGAGAGATATAGAATTCCAGAAAATAAACCTATAATTAATAATAGTTTATTTGGAGTCGATACGAATGCATAGGCGAAAAGTGGAGAAAATGGGTATTTAAAAATGCTTATGCCAGGATATTGTAAATAAAAATTTTGATTAATAAACTGATGTGAAAATTGTATCAGACTGTTTGATAACGGAGTATTTATACCCATTAAAGCCTCTGCCCACGGCAAATACATAAAGCTCAATGATAAAATGGCAATTATGATTGAAAAAGCAAAGAAAGCAAGGAATTTAATTAGTCTATATATCTCCTTTAATTGCATTTTTAAACCTAAAATAGCATATAACAAAACAGGTATTGCAGTCATAATTACATGAAAAAAAGTTTCTGTGGAACTAAAGTTAGCAAAATATATGGAAAATATAGAACCTGTAAAATTTATTGAAAAAGAGCCGACCTGATTATAAAAACGGAGTAGAAAATAGAGAAATAATGGAATGAAAGCATACATGTACATCAGGCCTGTTGCACCAATAAACTGATTTAATGCAACTGCATTAAACACGTATAAATCTGAAAATATTGGCCTATAAAATTTATTTCTTTGAATTTGACCCAAAAATAACCAAAATGAAAAATAGCTTATAATTATAGGCAATAACTGAATTAAATGTTGGGTTAATGCTACATTTCCGATAATAAGATCTATAAAATAGAAAATCAAAGGTGCCAATCCTGAATTACCATATGCTCCAAAATTATAAAGTTTATATGGGTCTAAGTATGACATTAAGTTAGCATAATTAGGATAGTATGCAATATAAATGTCTCCAGGTCCAATTACTATAAAATCCCCCTCTATTATAAAAAAGAAAACAGAGAGTGAAATAACAGGAATAAAAAAAATTAGAAGAATAATATAGTCATTATCTTTTATGGATTTTCTAATCATTTGATTCTTAATATTATTCATTATTTTAATTTTTTTATGTCTCAAATTTTCCTAAATTTGGACATCCATTATCTTCTTCTTAGGTCTCTGGTACGTCTAGTTTAAAAAAAATATGATGTTGTCTGCCACACTTTTCATGTTAATGGTAACATCATAATTTTTGTTTCTGTTATACCATATGAATTCACATCCGAGAATGTCTTCAAGTATTGCAAATGTCTTTTAATCTCATATCTGAGGGGATGTTTAGAGTGAAATGTTCATGGCACTTTGAGACAAAATGCAAAAATAATTAAGATACAGATTGACTCCATATCTAGGAAATGAATGAAAGGAAATACTACTCACCTGAGGAGAAGATTTTAAGATAGTACTGGAAGGACTCAGCGGTACAATACAGATATCTGAACTGTGCAGGAAGTATGACATCAAACCGGCCGGTTTCTACAACTGGAAGGAGAAGCTACTGAAGAATTCCCCCGTCTATATTCGATGACCGTGGTAGGAAGAACACCCCATCTGAAAGAAGGAATGATGAACTTCAGGCTGAAATTATCAGACTGAAGGACACGATAGCAGAGATAACAACAGAGAACCTTGAACTTAAAAAAAGATTGGAAACTCACGATAACAAGACCTCACTCTTCTACTATATTCACAAAATGTAAAAGGCCATTGAAAATTGATCAAAAACGGCCATCTAAAATTGACCAGAATCGCTCACTTTAAATTGACCACCCCCTTTTCCATGAAGAGGGAAGAGTGAGATGTTGGTTCCGGAGGAATGGCATATGATCAGGGAGATGAGGGAGAAGGGAATGTACATTAGCGAGATAGCAAGACAGATGCAAATGAGCAGGAATACTGTGAAGAAGCATCTGAGGCTTGATAAACCTTTAGAGTACAAGAGGAAGGGAAGGAAATCGAAACTGGATCCTGTGAAACCTATGATAAGAGCTCTGATAGATAAATATGATCTATCAGCAGTCCGTATACTTGAAGAGATCAGAAAATGGGGTTACAAGGGTTCCTATACCA
>Ga0080003_1001059_pt1 | contig 15551 bp, 14 predicted proteins | sample JossMetagenome_FD_69206 | JGI IMG/M metagenome (GOLD analysis project Ga0080003, IMG submission 69206) | Hot spring microbial communities from Joseph's Coat, Yellowstone National Park, USA - JC2_E (SPADES assembly) (version 2) | ecosystem: Environmental > Aquatic > Thermal springs > Hot (42-90C)... | reverse complement strand
TTTTCTCCCCAAAGCCGATATTGCGGGAGAAATCGGCTCCCGCTCCTCATGTTTTAAGAGTTGATCGGCTTGGAGTTATATTTTATTACACTTGTTAGTTGGGGTAGAGGCGTACCTCATGTTTCAGTGACGCATACCCCTTTAGCAGCTGTCTCAATTTTTAATAAGTTTCTAAAATTAAAAAACTTTACCCCACCCCTAGAAAGGGCTTGTCGTTCGCTTTATCACCAATATATTTTTCATATGAAGAGATAATATTTTTATCGATTTAATATAAAATTTAACAAAATATTTTTTTGTATATATGTGTTATAACTGTTAATTCTATTATACGTTGATAAACACAAAAACCTCAAACGTAATAACATAAGTGGTGGAATAATTGAGCAATATACTGCAAAAACCAGGCAGCACAGTATTATTAATGGGAAACGAAGCAATTGCAAGAGGATTTATTGAAGCCGGTGGAGGGTTTGCATCAGCATATCCTGGAACCCCTTCTACAGAAATAGTAGAAACATTATCTGAGGTAGCAAACTCTTTAGGTATTTATGTTGAATGGAGCGTTAATGAAAAGGTTGCTTTGGAATCAGCTTATGGTGCTTCTATATCTAATGTTAGGGCTTTAGCTGCTATGAAGCATGTAGGATTAAATGTAGCTGCAGATGCATTAGCTAGCATATCATATACAGGTGTAAAATCTGGGTTACTTATAATTTCTGCAGAAGATCCTAGCATGTGGAGTTCTCAAAATGAACAAGATAACAGATATTATGGAATGCTAACATATATACCTGTTTTTGATCCTAGCGATCCTCAAGAAGCAAAAGATCTAACAAAGTCTATTATTGAATTGAGCGAAAAATTATCCCATCCTGTTTTGATGACACCAACGACTAGAGTTTCGCATACTAGATCTAATGTAACATTAGGAGAAATTACGCCTCCTAAGACTAAGGGATTCTTTTCTAAGGACAATTCAAGGTTTGGTCTGGTCCCTGCTAACTCTAGAGTTTTAAGGGATAAACTCATTAATAAATGGAATGCAATAAAAGAGAGCTTAGAAAGTTTTGAACCATATAATAGAGTAGAAAATATAGAAAAAGGCAAGATAGCAATAATAGCATCAGGAATTTCATATCAATATGCTAAGGAGGTAATAAATGAAATAGGAGATTATAGACTAATAAAGATATCAACTCCGTATCCATTGCCCAAAAAGTTCATATTAAAAGGATTGGAAGATATTAAGAAGGCATTAGTTATTGAAGAACTAGAGCCTATAGTTGAAAATCAAGTGAAGAATATAGTGAATGACGAAGGATTAGATATAAAAGTTGAAGGGAAATCTTATGTTGGCTATTCTGGAGAAATGAGTTTAGACAGAGCAAGAAAGGCAATTAGAGAATTCTTAGGTATACCTATTATCCAGACAAATATGATAAAGAAGTTAAATCTTAGTATTCCAAATAGACCTCCTTCTTTTTGTCCTGGCTGTCCTCATAGAGGAACATTTTATTCATTAAAAAGAGCAGTAAATTCTCTTATGATAAAACCGATATTCAGCGGTGATATAGGATGTTATAGCTTAGGTATTAATTCACCTTATGATGAGCAAGATATAATATTAGAAATGGGCGGTAGCATTGGGGTTGCAAATGGTCTTTCTCATGTTGCTGAAAATCAAGTTCCAATAGCAATAATAGGTGATTCTACTTTCTATCATGCAGGTATTCCTGGGTTAATAAATGCAGTCTATAATAAGTCCCCTATTCTTTTATTGGTTTTAGATAATATGACGACTGCTATGACCGGAGAACAACCTGATCCTAGTTCTGGTATAACTGCTATGGGGGAGGAAACAAAAATAATAAGCATAGCAAAAATTGCAGAGGGGATTGGTGTTGAGAAAGTTGTTATTTTTGATCCTTTTAATATTAAAGAATCAACAAATAAGTTAAAGGACGCATTGTCTTATGTTATAAAAGAGAGGAAACCAGCAGTGGCAATTGCTAAGAAAGCCTGTGCATTAAATGCTGTTAGGATAGCTAATAAAATCAAAGTGGAAATACCAATCTATCAAGTTTTAGAAAGTAAGTGCACAGGTTGTGGTATTTGCTATAATGCATTTGCATGTCCTGCTATATTTGTTAAAGATGACAAAAAAGCCTGGATTGAGCCTAGTTTATGTACAGGCTGCGGTGTTTGTGTTCAAACGTGCCCTTACGATGCTATTAAACCAGTAAAAATTATTGATAATAGGTGGGATAGAGTATGGGAGTAAGTTCAAAGATTAATATAGTTATAGTGGGTGTTGGAGGCCAAGGTATAATAACATTATCTAAAATTATTGGAGATGCAGCTGTAAAAGAGAATGTAAAGGTTCTTATTGCTGAGACTCACGGTTTAAGTCAAAGAGGCGGATCTGTGGAGGTTCATTTAAGGATAGGAGACGTGCATGCTCCTATAGTTCCTAAAGGGGAAGCTGATATATTGTTATCTATGGAACTTATTGAAGCAGTAAGAAATGTAGATTATTTAAATCAAAATGGAATAATTATTACGTCTAACACTATATTAAGACCGCCAATCCCTGGTGTTAAACTTCCAAAAGAGGATGAAATTTTATCTGAGTTTAAAAAGAACAATATAAAATATTATGTAATACCTACTAAGGAACTTTCAGAGAAGGCTGGAAGCTATTTATCAGAGAACATGGTTTTATTGGGGGCTTTATATAAATTAAGCAGCCTAGAAAAATTTATTAACATCAATTCTCTAAAGGATATAATAAAAACTATGAGAAATCCTGAAATAAATCTAAAGGCTTTTGAACTAGGTAGTAGCTTCACTGCTACCATATGAAAGATTAGGTTCAACTTTAATTTCAAAACCATAATAGCTGGAAAAACCTGTCAGTTCTCTTAAATCATTTAATAAAATTTTTCTCATAGAGTTTAATACTATTTTTTCTAATCTAGACTCCTCATCATAGCCCAGGCTATAATATCTTTTTTCAATATCCCCTAATTTTTCCAATATTTCTTCAACATTTCTTGCAATGAGTTTATTTACATGAAAGTCTAATACGCTTTCCAATCTAATGCACCAAATAGTTTAATTGTTATTTTGCATTAAAGCCTGGTGTAAGGAAGTATTACTATTAATAAGATTTTTAATTATTTTAATTATTACTATTTAAAAAATTCAATAAAATAATTATAAAACTGATATATGTTAAATATAGCAAAGAAATTAACAAGGGTTAAGGGAGCAAAAGTTCTATTAATAAGAAATGGCTTGTAAAAGATTTTTATGTAATTAAAAATGTTATAGATGTGCAGATTGGATAAGTGCTGGATTACTTTGTGTTATTATAGCTATAAGCAGTGAAGTAAATTAGAAAAATGTGGTATAATAGAGCTGTAATTTTCTAGAATAAATCCTCATTGCAATAAGATGAGGAAAATATATTAATTACGTATATTTACGAATTAATAATCCAGTTCCCAAAATTTAACGCAGCTTTTGCCCTATGGGAATATGTATTTTTTTCTTTAATACTCATTTCTGCAAATGTTTTATTAGCATTATCAGGTTTAAAAATTGGATCAAACCCAAATCCCATGTTTCCTCTCGGCTCTTCAGTTATAATCCCCTTAACAATACCCTCAAATATTTTATATCCTTTTTCATCAACATAAACAAGGCTTGTTTTAAAAGTAGCACTTCTATCTTTAATCCCTTCCATTAACTTCAATATACCTTTAATTCCAATAGTCTTATAAATATAGCTAGTATAAGGACCCGGAAAATTTAATAAAGATTTAATATAGAGTGCAGAGTCATCAACTATCAAAGGTTTTCTAACTTCATTATATGCATTTAATGCTGCATATAATGCAATTTGGTTTATTTCGTCATTTTGAATTTCTATCTTTTTTGCATTACAATTTATTAGTTTTATTTTAAAATGGTTAAGAACTTCTTGGATTTCGTTTATTTTATCCTTATTTTCTGAAACTATGCAAATTTCAAGGTTTCCAAACTGTTCTTCTTTCGCCAACGTAACGTCCCCTTAATTCAATTTCCTTTGATCTTTTGATTACCTCTTCTCCTTTATCGGAACCAAAATAATCAATATATCCTTTTAAAAATTCATTAAATATAATAGAGGAAATTTTGGCATGTGTACTTTCAACAGCTCTTTTATATAGATGTATATCAACAGCCCTATCTTCTATGTTAACGGAGTATTCTGATAATCCAAAATCTATTATGTATGCTGATTGATCCTTTATTATAATATTTGATGTCGTAAAATCATTATGAACTATTCCAGATTTATGAATTTTTGCAAGTTCTCTTCCAGCTAAATACGAGAATTTTAATGATTCTTCATTGCTATTGATTAATAAATCCTTAAGGGTTATACCGTTGATATATTCCATCACAATCACTCCTATTGAAGGATATACAGCATAAATTCTAGGTACATTAACATTGTTGATAAATGAAATTGATAAAATCTTCGCTTCTTTTTTAGTTCTATAATATCTTAGCTCTTTATCAAGCTCTTCCTCCATATATTCTTTTTTGATTCTAATTTTATATATGGCTTTAGTATCCAAAAAATTACCTAGTCTTATTTCTGATTCTGCACCTCTTTTTAGTAATTGAAACTTTAAAAAATCTTCTAAGGAAATTAAATCATCGAATAATACCAAGGAATATCAACCTCATCTATTCTCCATCTTTGATTAATATATGCTTTTTCTGGATCAATTTTTATTCCGTATTTTAGTTCATACAGTGCAGTTAGTGCAATCATTACTCCATTATCCCCGCTGTATTTAAATGGTACAGGCATGTAGGAAGCCCCTTGCTTTGACGCCATTTTTGATAGTTTTTCATTTAATAATTTATTGGCTGCAACTCCTCCAGTAAGTATAATTTCTTTTTTATTTGTATGAGCAACACATCTTTCAGTTACTTCTGATATAGATGAAAATGCTATTTCTCTTAATGTGTAGCAAACATCGTTTAAATTGTAACCTTGTTTTTTTAACTTTATAGCAAGCGTTAATAATCCTGAATATGAAACATCTTGACCTTTAACAACATATGGAAAACCTTTCATAAATTTACCTTTTTCTGCACACAAGTCAACTACATGATTTCCATTAACAATATAAGGAGGTCCTAAATTCACTTCTCTAGCAAAAGTATCTAGCAAGTTTCCAAGGGCTATGTCTAATGTTTCTCCAAATATCCTATATTTACCATCAACATATGTTGTTATAATAGAATTACCTCCTGATACGTATAAAATTACTGGATCTCTCATCTTTGTTAGGTATCTCGCTATTTCTAAGTGAGCAATACCATGATTAACTGGGATCAAAGGCTTGTTATATTTAACTGATAGAGCTCTTGCTACAGATGCACCAACTCTAAGCTGAGGACCCATTCCTGGGCCTAGGGCAACCCCAATTCCATCTAATTCTTTTATAGAAATATTTGCTTGATTAATAGCCTCTTTAACTGCAATTCCAGCAACTTCAGAAAAAAATTGAGCAACCTCTCTTGGTAGTATTCCTCCTTTATTTGGTATATAATTTTTCCTTGACTCCCCAATTATTCCATTTTTTTCGTCAAAAATTCCAACACCAAAAGTATGTGCAGTGGATTCTATTCCAAGCACAATCAACTAATTTCACTTTTTAATTACAAATTCTGTATATCCACAATATCCACATTGATATCTTTCAACTGGCTTTAAATGGTGAGCCATTATGTTACCGCATCTAGGACACTTCCTATTTTTTAAAACAACACTATTATTTTTATAGTCTACCTGATAAAGCGTATGAATATATGCCTTTGGTTTTTCTTTTGCCATTTAATTCACCCCTCTAAAGTATAACCTCCGTTTCTTTCTACTATATATTTCATTTCATATTTCTTCGCAAATTCGGGAGTATTATAAACATGTATATGTACATTAGAAATACCCTGCCCATAACTTGTTTGCACAGATTTAACAAATACAGATGATATGTCCTTATTATATGCTTGAGAAACCACCTTTCTAATTGCTATTCTTGATGGCGTTGATTTTAATTCATGATGAGCTAAGCCTATAACTTCAATCCTCTCAAACAATTTGTTTTCCTTTTCTAACAATACTTCTAACCATACATTGTTATCAATATTAATCTTTTTTTGTGCCATTTTTGACACCTTGGATTATCATTCACCATAAGTTATTTTACTTTTTTAGCTTAAAAGTCTTTTTGATAAAATGAACGACAAACCTCGCCCCTAGAAGGGGCAGGGTAAAGTTTTTTAAGATTAGAAACTTAAAAAAATTAAGACAATTGCTAAAGGGGTATGCGTCACTGAAACATGAGTATGCATCTACCCCAACTAACAAGTGTAATAAAATAGGTTCCAGGCTGATCAACTCTTAAAACATGAGGAGCGGGAGCCGATTTTTCCTGATCGGCTTGGGGGATAATAGAGTAGCACCCGTAAAAGGGGTGTAACCCTCTAGACCTCAGGAAACTCGCCCTTCAGGGCGGAGAGGAGGCCAGTTAAATGGATTGCGATATAAAAATAGCAAATGTTTCAAATTTTTATGGAAGGCCTGTTTATTATATAAATAAGCCAATCCCCTTAATGGGTCACATAGCTTTTGGCTTAATAGATAGAGGGACTAATATAATACAAGTAAGACCTATAACTACATGTTTTCATAATTGTATTTTTTGTAGTGTCGATTCAGGCCCTAATTCAAAATTTAGAATATCAGAATACATGGTAAATGAGGAATGGTTATTTGAGTGGATTAAGAACATAGCATCAATAAAAAACAATGATATAGAAGTTTTAATAGATGGTGTTGGAGAGCCAATTATGCACCCAAAAATAATTAAATTGATATCATTAATTAAAAAAATCCCAAATGTGTACAGTATTGCTATAGAAACTCATGGCGGTTCTTTGTCATTACCATTAGCAAAAAAACTTAATCAAGCAGGATTAAATAGAATTAACTTAAGTATTGATTCCTATAATCAGGAAAAAGCAAGATTTCTTACTGGAATAGAGTGGTATAATTCAACTAAAATACTTAAAGTTGCAGCAGAAATATTAAAGGAGACAAATATTGATGTAATATTAACGCCAGTTGTTATACCTGAAGAAAATGAAGAGGAAATAAAATACTTAATAGAATGGGCTAAGGAAAACAAAGCTGGTTCAAAAATCAATTATCCTACTGGAGTCTTAATACAAAAATTTGAAATACATCACTTTGGCAGAAAACCAAAGAAAATAAAATTATGGTCTTGGCAAAGGTTTTATTCATGGCTTAAATATCTTGAAAAAGAGTATGACTACAAATTAATTGTAAAACCAGAGGATTTGGGATTTAAAAAATCAATAAAAATAGAAGAACCTTTTCATGTTAATGATAAAATAAAGATTAAAATTATTGGAATTGGTTGGCTTAAAAACGAATATTTAGGTGTTGATGAAAATTGTATGAGAGTAATTTCTGTTATATCCAATGAAAAAATTAATGGTTTGAATATAAAAGCAAAAATAATAAGAGATAAAGACAATATATTTGTTGCTAAGATATAAACAATATTAATATATTAAATTAAGATTTTCTATCCAGTTTCCTGGCTCAAATAATTCTTGTCTTTCTAATTCCAACCCCTCATCTAGCAAAAAACATTCTTTTTTATATGGACAACTATTACATCTATTACCTCTTTTTGCATACGGCAATATTTTATTGTATTTTACCAAAAGCATCTCATCTAAAGCTCTCATAAGCATTGAAACAATTTCAGAATTTAAATCAAATACTTTTGATTTATTTGGATACCTTATTTCTATTTTAGCCTCTTTTAAATTCTTTTCCTTAATTAATATTATGCTATATGCAGCTGCTTGCATAATATCGCTAATCCAAGCTCCTTTATATGGGGGTTTAGAACTTTTCCTTTCTATAATATATGCAGATGATTTATCTATCTTAAATGCATCAGGCCTACCCCTTATTATTAAGTTTCCCAAATCTGTTTCTATAGGTATTTCGTAAGAATATTTCTTTATTAAATCTCTTAACCTAAAAGTATAATGAAAAATTGTACCAAAAAACAATCGAATTCTCTTTACTATACTTTTTTTCTTCTTTATGTGCGTTTCAAAGAAAAAAACTCTCGGGCAATAAAAATATGAATGCAGTTCACTTGGATGTATTACTGCTTTAGCTTTATTCCTATTGTTATCCGTTTTTCTTCTACCTCCCATTCTTTCGAATAGGAATCACCTGGTGGATCGCTATAATTTATTGATTTGCTCCTCGTTTCATTTTTAATATAACTTTCTAAGGTTTTAATACTAGATAAATACTCATTGTCATCAGTTTTAATCCATGTTTCTATATAAGCATCTACGGGTAAGCCTAGTTCTTTTCTCATATATTGAATTCTTCTTATAACGTCTCTTGCTAATCCTTCACTTTGCTCCTCTTCACTCACTCTTTTATCAATTGCTATAACTCCAATATCTGATTCCGATACTTCCAACCATTCTGGATAACTAGCCTGTATTTTGAAATGCTTAGTTTCTAACCTAACTTCTTGTCCATTTATGTTTAATTCATAGTAACCGTTTTTTACTAAAGATTGCCCAACTTCTACTTCTTTGTTTTTAACCTCTTGAATTATTATAGGTAAGATTTTCTTGAAAGAAGGACCGAGCTCTTTATAATTTGGCTCAAGTTTGTATATTTTAGCTTGTTCAAAAAATTCTTGTCCAACCACTTGTATATCCTTTACATTTGCCATTTCTTTTATATAATTTTCCATTTCATTAATTGTATCTTTCACACCATTTTCATGCGTCGAAATTATAAGGCTTTTTATTGGTACCCTTATTTTAATTCCTGCCTTCATTCTGGCTGATAAAGTATTTTCTATAATTTTCTTAGCTAATTCCATTTTTGACTCAAGCTTTTCGTCTATATAACTTAAATCTGCATCAGGAATTTCTAATAATGACACACTTTCAGGCAAATCTGGCTCTGCTGGTTTTACAAACTTTTGATACAGATATTCACTAATGAAAGGTATTATAGGTGTTGATAGCAATAGCCAATTCTTTAAAGTATAATAAAGCGTTGCATATGCCGCTCTCTTGCTAGGGGTATCTTCATCTTCCCAAACTCTTTTCCTTATAAGCTTTAAATACCAATGGCTCACATCTTCAACTATGAAATCTATAACTAATCTTGCAGCATTATGAACCTCTAAGGATGAATAATATTTATTAAAACTTCTTATCAGGTTATTTAATCTAGATAAGAGCCATTTATCTTCTGTTTCTAATGGAAGTTCCTCTAGTTTATTATTCTTTGGATCAAATTTATCTAAACTCATATACATTGATGCAAATGAAAATACGTTCCATATTATTGTGAAATTCCTAGACAATTGTTCCGTTCCTTTCCATGAAAACTTTAAATCTTCCCATGTAGTATTTTGCAATACATAAAGTCTAATTAAATCCCTTGATACCTTTGAGATTAATTCTTCAAAAGAAACATAATTACCCGCAGACTTGTGCATTTCTCTTCCTTGTTCATCCAATACAAATCCATGCAATAATACTCTCCTGTATGGTACACTATCAAATCCTATGACACCGCTTCTCAATAAGCTGAAAAACCATCCTCTTGTTTGATCATGACCTTCTAATATTAAGTCTGCTGGGGACAAGCTTTCATATAGATCTTTGTTTTTAGGATAATTTAAGCTTGCATAAAATGCTATTCCACTATCAAACCAAACATCTAATACATCATTGACTCTCTTCATTTGGCCCCCACATTTAGGGCATTTTAATATAACATCATCAATCCATGGCCTATGCATATTAAGTGGTCTTTTACCATTCAATCTTAATATGTCATCTAAACTTCCTACAACCTCTATATGATGGCAATTTTCACATTCCCATATGGGTAATGGTATTCCCCAAAATCTTTGCCTGCTAATTACCCAATCCCTTACATTACCAACAATATTCATAAATCTGTCCTTTGCCCATGTAGGAACCCATTCAGCATTGTTAGCTTCCTTAATTAGCCTATCCTTTATTTTAGAAACCTTTATGAACCATTGCTCTGTAGCTCTTAATAATAGGGGCGTTTTACATCTCCAACATACAGGATATCTATGCTTTATTTTGCCCAGATGCAGAAGTGCCCCCTTTTCCTTTAAGTCTTTCAATATTTCCTTATTTGCATCAGTTCTAAAATATAAACCAGCATATTTCCCTGCATCTTCAACCATAAAACCTTGATCATTAACTAGGCTTATCAAAGGAGCCCCTATTCTGCTCCCTACAATTGCATCAATTTCTCCATGCCCAGGAGCAGAGTGCACTAAACCAGTACCTTCACCACTAACTACTGCTTCTGAGGCCATTACAACCTTATGGTATTTCTTAAGCTCCTTTTGAGCCTTTACTAAATCTTCCAATGGATGTATATATTCCATCCCTTCTAGTTCTTTTCCTTTGAACTCTTTGATTACCTTATATTCTTTTATTTTAGATTCTTCTATAACTTTACTCAGTCTTTCTTTAGATAATATAAGCTTTTCATCGTTAGCTTCTATCATAACATAATCTATATCTGGATGAGCCATGACAAATGCATTAGCTGGTAAAGTCCATGGAGTCGTAGTCCATATTAGTAAGTATGTATTTTCTTCATTCTTAACTTTAAACTTAACATAAACAGATGGATCTTCCAGCTCTTTATATTCGGAGACTTCATAATCAGCTAATGTGGTCTCGCACCTAGGACACCAATGCAATACATTTTTCCCTTTATACAGAAGTTCTTTTTCATACGCTTTTCTTATTAAATACCATCCAGATTCTATATATGAATCTTCATAAGTTAAATACGGATTTTCCCAGTCCATAAAAACTCCTACTTCTTGAAACTCTTTTGTCATTGCATTAATATTTTCTTTTACAAATGCTAAACATTTGTTTATAAAATTGTCAACTCCTATTTTATTAACTATATCCTTTTTATTATTAGAACCTAGCTTTTTTTCTATCTGGACTTCTATAGGTAATCCATGGGTATCAAAACCTGGCTTATCCCATACATTAAACCCCTTCATTCTATAATATCTTAACAAAGTATCTTTTAATACCTTATTCCAAAGTGTTCCTACATGTATTGTTTTTGCACTCGCATAAGGTGGTCCATCTAAAAAATAGAATTTCTTATTTGATTTACTACTTTTTTCTTTTATTTTTTTATATATTTCTTTATCTTTCCAATAATTCATAACCCATTCTTCTATGCTTTTTTGATTATATTTCTCTTTTGCTAACTTGTCATCTATTATCAATTTAATCATCACCTAGCTGTATCTATAAAATCAACCCTAACATATTGAGATCCAGTTAATGATGTAACTAAGCTCTTTATTTCATTTAAATATGAATCATTATCTAAATAAATTTCGATAGCCCTAAATTCATCTATCACATTTGATTTCATTATGTTCACTTGAGAATTGTATTTTTCTTTTAAAATATCTACGACTTTTTTAAAGTTTTCATCGTTAAATTCCGTAAAATATATCCTATATAATTTTTTATGCTGCAATCTTTAATCCCTCTCTAATCCTCACAAAATATACACATACAGGTAGAAAATTAATTTTTTGTTTTACCAAAAGTATTTGCTAATATTGTAAAGTCCATCAATTAAAATAATTATTAATTAACTCCTGTCCATAACCTTTAGCCTACCTTTCTTTAAATCATAGATTGTTTTAACTAAACTACCTATCCCTATCGCTCCAACTACAAAAATTACAAGTATAAACCCTATATCTATTGCATTTAAATTTGGTATTGAAAGACCTGTTGATATTGCAAAGTCATCTATTGATGGCATAAATATAATTAATAAGCCTATTAATGAGAATGCTATTCCTCCATAATATAGTGTGCTTCCTGCTGTCTTGCTCCCAACGAATTTAATATCATTTTCACTATAGCCCATTTTTCTCATTACTCCTCCAAAGAACGCTCCCAAAATAATTTGCATTGTCATAGTTCCTAGTCCAAAAAATACACCTGGTAATGGGGCATATATTAATGATGGTACTTTAGGGGCTAAAATAAAAGTTATTATAGATGCATACGCACCAAATCCAAAACCCGCTATTAATCCATGAACAATAGTCATTTTTAATGGAACATCCTTAGGTATTTCAACTCTCTCTGCCTCTTCAGTATGTCTATGAGTCGGAATAAGATGAATATGTATGTATTTGCCATGTAAAACATATGATCCTGCAATTGCCATTATTATTCCTACAGCTATGTAAACAGGACCATCTAAGTTATAGACTTGATAAATTTTTGCTAGCCCAATATAACCTATAGTTGTTAAAAATGCCCTTTGTAGAGTAAAACCCAAAGAAAACAGTAAACCTGCGAGTAACCCCCCTTTTACGCTGTATTTTCCTACTGCATAACTAAATGTTATCGGCCATGTATGTTCATCTGGCGTAATTCCATGCAATATCCCCAAAACATAAGATATGAAAATTATTGAAGCTAAAGTTAGTGTACCTGTCGGATTTAGTATGTTTTGCAATAAGCTCATATGTTATCACCTGTGCACATATCTCCTGAAATAATACATTAAGTGTGCACCTATATATTCGTTTCTATATATCATAAATAAAATAGTATAGAATTGTATTAATTTAAAAGTAAAAAAATTTAATATAAAAATTGTAAAATAAAATTTAGGTAACATTTATATCTACTATAATTTAATTAAAACAAGAGGAATAGGAAATGGATAATCCATTTGTAAAGACTGTAGATACAATAGCAGAAACAATATCAAACGAAATAAAAGTTAACCAAGAAGAAGTATTCAGATTCTTAATGGAACCTGTAAAAGAAGAATATGCAGATTTTTCTTTTCCTATAAAAAGATTTTTAAATAACCCAGAGAGTATAGTTTTGAAAATTTATGATAGCCTGAACAGTAAAAATTTAAAAATAGTTAATATAGAGCTGATTTCTGGTTTTTTAAATATAAAATTTGATGAAGTGAAATTATTTGAGAAGATTACAGATTATATAAAAAATGGTGGAGGTATAAAAACAAAGAAATCAGAAAAGCAATTAAGCATAGTTGTTGAGCATACTAGCGCAAACCCTATACATCCTTTACATATGGGTCATGCAAGAAATACATGCATTGGAGATACACTTTCAAGACTTCTAAATGCTAGGGGGCATAAAGTTAATAGAAGATTTTATATAGACGATATGGGAAGACAAGTTGTTATAGCTGCACTTGGATTTAAAACAATTAATGAAAACCCTATGGAATTATCCAAGAAAATCAATGTAAAACCCGATAAATTAGTAGGGTGGGTATATGCTGTTTCTAGCACAACCTTGGATGCGTTAAATGCCAAAAAGAAAAATAATATTGAGGAAGCTGAGAAACTTGCAACTGTTTTAACAAGACTTAAATCTCAAGATCCTGATAATCTCTTTGATAAGCTTTTTTCTGGCTTAAATGCATTAAACGATCCAGAAAAAGAAATTTCTAACATAATGATAAATTATGAAAAAGGTTTAGAGCCTGAGAAAAGCTTAATTAGATCTATGACAATGAGCGTTTTAAATGGATTCATAGAGACATTAAATAGACTAGATATCAATTTTGATAATTGGGATTGGGAAAGCGATATAGTATGGAATGGATTAGTTGATAGAGTAATAAATTTAGCAAAAAATAATAAATATTTTACAAAATTCAAAGATGCAGATGCCCTAGACATCCCTTCTATAATAAATGACCTAGTAAAAGAAGATCAAAAAATATCAAAAATAATAAATTTACCTAAAGGCTTTGAATTACCTCCTCTAATATTAAGAAGGAGTGATGGATCAACACTATATACAACAAGAGATATCGCATATTCTATTTACAAATTTAATGAAACGAATGCGGATAAAGTTATTAATGTAATAGGAGCAGATCAAAGATTACCTCAATTGCAAATAAGGCTTGCATTGCTAGGTCTTGGTTTTAAAAAAGAAGCATTAAATTTAATTCACTATGATTATGAAATTGTTAGGCTTCCAGGAAAAGCAATGCATGGAAGAAGAGGCGAATATGTTACCCTTGATGAAGTGTTAGAAGATATCAAAAATAAAGCTATAGAAGAGCTAAAAAATAGAAATCCAAATATAAACAATGATGTTGCAAATGAAATAGCGGAAAAAATTGCAGTTGGTACATTAAGGTTTTCAATGATTCAATTGAACGCAATGAAACCGCTAACATTCGACATAAACAAGGCACTAAACTTAAGAGAAAATAGCGGTCCTTACCTACAATATACTTATGTAAGAGCATTAAATATATTAGAAAAGCATGGTAAAATAAATTACGATGCAATCAAAAATGAAACTGTTAACCATAAATTAAGAAGATCAATGCTAATAAAAACTCTTAAGTTTCCATTAATTTCAGCAAAAGCTGCTGACGATTTATCGCCAGAAGATCTAGTAAGTTATTTAGTCTCATTATCAGACCAATTTAATCAATGGTATGAAAACGACAACGTAATAAGAGAAAATGATTATGGAATTAAGGAAGGAAAGGCTTTACTGGTTGAATTAATTAAAAATACTCTTGGAGAAGGATTATATTTATTGGGTATACCTAAATTAAATAAAATATAATTATTAATAATTATTTTAATTATATTGTTTATTTTAATCTAATCTATTAAGCAAAAACTAAATAAAAATTATATACCACCATTTTTCCAACTACAAAAAGATGGTGCTAAAATTGGACATCTATGAGATGCTAAATGCTGATATCAAGATAAATATGGCATTTGGGTATCCTGGGTCAGAACCAATACAACATAAGAAAATCGCAAGGATTTTGCATGAATCTATAATTAATGAAGGCGAAGCAGCTTTACAATACACTCCAGCAACTGGACTAAGCTATGTGAAAAAAACAATAGGTGAATATTTAGCTAATAAAGGAATAAGCAAGAATGAAGATGATGAACTTATACTCACTCCTGGCGGTATGTCTAGCATTTATTATACCTTCTTTTCTATATTAAATCCTAAAGATTATATAGTAGTTGAATCCCCAACTTTTGCTGGCGCTCTTGATGCAATAAAATTTGTTAACGCCAAAGCAATTCCGACTAATATTGATGAGGATGGATTGATAATAGATAACCTTGAATTTAATATTAAGAAAACAATTAATAATGGAGGAAAAATAAAGGCTATATATACGAATCCCACAGCACATAATCCAACAGGAGTTATTATGAGCGATGATAGAAGAAAACAACTAATAGAAATTGCAAATAAATATGATATATTAATTATAGAAGATGATCCTTATGGATTCTTTGTATTTGATACAG
>Ga0080003_1001058_pt1 | contig 15576 bp, 18 predicted proteins | sample JossMetagenome_FD_69206 | JGI IMG/M metagenome (GOLD analysis project Ga0080003, IMG submission 69206) | Hot spring microbial communities from Joseph's Coat, Yellowstone National Park, USA - JC2_E (SPADES assembly) (version 2) | ecosystem: Environmental > Aquatic > Thermal springs > Hot (42-90C)... | reverse complement strand
CTTTGCTTGAGAAGCTTGGAATGCAGCTTTGAGCATGTCCTTGAGCTCATTTATTTCATGCTTCAGCTCCTCAACCTCAACTGTGCCTTTAGCTAACTCCTGCGCACTTAACGGCGCGCCACAGCGCCCACAGTACCTCTGCCCCGGCGTGTTTTCTGCACCACACTTTGCGCAAATTATAGGCGCGAATTTTGGCTTTATTGTTTCAATTGGCCTTCCAGCGTAAACCGCAAGAAGCTTGTTATCAAGGTCTGCGCCTGACAGGTGCACATAAACCTGCGCCATTTGTGAACCACCGCTCCAACCGTATTTCCATTTCAGCTCACTTTCTGTTAGGTAGCGCGCGTCCCTTGTCGCAGATGAATGCCTAAACAGGTGTGGGTATATGCGCTTCTTAATTCCTGCCTTCACAGCTGTTTCCTTAAGCATTCTTAAAGCATACATATAACCCATAGCCATTGTGCCCTTGTTTGAGCGTACAAGCGAAACAAACAGCGGTGCATTGGGGTCGTTTCTGTATGGGTGCTCCTCAAGCCAGCGTGTCAGCAAAGGCACAGAAGTAATCAACCTCACGGTTCTGCCGCCTGTTTTCCCGTGAACCTTAAGCCGCGCACCGTTTTCATCAAATTCCACATCTCCAACCCTTGTTGAAAGGATTTCCCCAATTCTGAACCCGCCTTCATAAAGCACGGCAATGAAGGCTTTGTCTCTTGGCTTGTCTGCACTCCTTATAATTGACACTGCCTCATCCTCTGTGAGAACATCGGGCTCTTTTGTTTCGTTTTTCTTTAGGTTGGCTTTTACCCACACGACCTCGGGTGGGTATGGCATACTTGTGTCCAACGCCCCAGTTCTCAGCCAGCGGTAAAAATGCTTCAGAATTCGCTTTATATCATTCTTATAAACTGCTGAATAGTCTGTTGAATTTAACCACCGCATTAACGCTTCAATTTCCTCCCTGCCTGCATTTCTGAAATTGCACTTCAGGTGGCGCCTAATGACAAGCACTGTGAATATGTATTTTGCCACATGCCCCGCGTTGAGGTTTTGGCTCTGCAGTTTCCTGGCATATTCAAGTATAGCTTCCTTGTCCTCCTCAGGCAACCCCGGCTCACTCTTAACCTTCGCGGTTGCACTCACAACCCTACGTTCAAGGTTATATAGGTTCATACCACTATGATAAACGGAACTTTTGGGCTTTACGTCCATACCACGCAAAAGACTAAGAATGCTTTTAAGATGGTAATTTAAGAACTAAAATAGTTATGCCACGTGATAGCAAAGAAGAAGATTTAATCAGCATGGTATATAAGCTGGTTTTAGAGAGCGGAGACAATGGTATATTACAGAGCGAGCTTTGGAAAAAGCTCAACTTGACCAGCAGAGATGGTTCCAGAATAGCTACAAGGCTTGAGAAACGTAAATTAATAAGGAGAGAAAAAGTGCTTGAAGATGGAAGGTGGACGTACAGATTAAAACCTTTAGTTATACCTTTAAGCATTGAAAGCATTGCCGACGCTCCATGTATAACATGCCCCCTTTATTATAAGTGCTATGAAGATGGGGCTGTATCACCTAGGACATGCACGAAAATAGAAAGGTGGGTTGTTACCGAATATCATAGATCTATAAGTATTAGCAATGTAAGTGCTGGGGAAGTAAATGAGGCCGGATGAAGCTAAAAAGGACTATTATAGAAGGCTAGCTAAAAGAACTGGCTATGTCAGCAGGGCAGCTTTTAAACTGATAGAGTTGGATTCAAAGTACAACCTGTTTTATCCTGGCCAAAAGGCAATGGATCTGGGAGCATCGCCTGGAGGATGGACTCAAGTGGCTTCAAAGGCTGTAAAAGAAAATGGGGAAGTAATAGCAATTGATATGAGACCAATTAAGGTTAACCTTGACAATGTTAACTTTATCAAAATGAACCTTAAAGATGAAAAGCCGGCTATAAAGGGTATTGATATAGTGCTGTCCGACCTTTCACCCAAAGTAAGCGGCATTTGGGAGTATGACCAAGAAACCCAATGGAACTTAACTGAGACTGCACTTGAAATAGCTGAAGAAAGCCTGAACAACGGTGGGGCATTCATATGTAAGGTTTTTGATGGAGAAGGCGTAAAGCATATAATGGATAGAGCAAAAAAATCATTTTCATTTGTAAAATTAACAAAGCCTAAAGCAAGTAGGAAAGAAGCCAGTGAACTTTATCTCGTATGCAAAAACTTTTTAAGGCATAATCCTACCAATAAATAAAATGGACAATAAATTATACGCAAAAGAGAGTTATTATAAGATAATTGAACTCTTGAAGGAACATCACGAATGGTTTTCAGAATCTCTTACTCTAATAGCTTCTGAGAATGTTATGAGCGAAGCTGTTAAGGAAGCCGTAGTATCTGATTTGATGTCCAGATATGCAGAAGGCTGGCCAGGCGATAGGGTTTATGCAGGATGCAAGTATATAGACCAGATTGAACTTAGCGCAATAGATCTTGGAAAGAAACTTTTTGGTGCGGAATATGTGGATGTAAGGCCGATAGCCGGTGTCACGGCAAATCTTGCTGTTTACACGGCATTTACACAACCGGGCGACACGATTATTTCTCTGGCAATTCCAAATGGTGGGCATATAACCTATGGTAAAAAGGACCTTGGGGGGACTGCTGGCGCTGTGCGTGGTCTGAACGTTGAAAATTTTCCGTTCGATTCAACAGAAATGAACATTGATATAGAAAAAACAAAGAATCTTGTAAGCAGATTAAAATCTGAAGGGAGAAAGCCAAAAATGGTCATATTTGGTGGTTCTCTTTTCCTTTTTCCCCATCCATTAAAGGAGCTTGTTCCCTATCTTAAATCTGAAGGAATTACTGTAATGTATGACGGCGCTCATGTAATGGGGTTAATAGCGGGCGGAGAATTTCAACAACCATTGAAAGAGGGAGCAGATGTAATGACCGGTAGCACCCATAAAACTTTACCGGGACCACAGGGAGGGATTATAGTTAGCTTTGAAAAATATGCAGAAGCTCTTAAAAGCGCAGTATTCCCGAGCAATGTTTCCAATCATCATTTGCACCATGTTGCAGGTAAAGCAATAGTTTTTGCTGAAATGTTGGGTTTTGGTAAAGATTATGCAAAGAATGTCATTAAAAATGCGCAAAAACTTGCTGAATCATTAGCTGCCAAGGGATTTGTGGTACTTGGAGAGAACAAGGGTTATACAAAGTCGCATCAAGTTGTAATAGATGTATCCATGTATGGAGGGGGAGGCGTAATAGAAAAAGAACTTGAAGATTCAAATATAATAGCAAACAGGAACCTAATACCTGGAGATATAAAAGCTGGAAGGCATTTCAGAAACCCAGGCGGTATTAGAATGGGAGTGCAAGAACTGACAAGGCTTGGTATGGGGGAAAATGAGATGCAAGAAATTGCTGATATTCTCTATAACGTTATAATCAAAAAGGAGGATCACGAAGCAGCCAAGAAGCGCGTAAAGGAACTTAAATCTGAATTCAAAAGAGTTAAATATGCTTTTGAAAGCACAAGAGATGCATACGAATATATAAAAATAAGAGTCTAATTTTTCCGTAAAAGCTGCATTTTTTGTATTTAGCACTTCAAAGACATCATAAACCTTAAGATATACTCCAACCAGATATTAGAACGTTGAAAGAGTTTAATCCATGGACTTCCTCAGATATAAAAGATTACGAAAAACTGGTAGAAGATTTCGGCATATCTAAATTAAACGATGAACTAAATGAAAAGTTGAGCGATAACAAATATGTAAGAAGGGGCTTAATTATAGGTCATAGGGACCTTGATCTGTTTTTAAAACAGGCAGAGCGCGGGGAAAAAATATCTGTAATATCTGGGATAAAACCTACTGGCATATTTCATCTCGGAAGCAAAACAACTGCCGAACAGATGATTTATTTTCAAAAAAAATATCCTAAATTATCATTATATTATTCAATAGCTGACCTTGAAGCATACATGGATAATGGTCAGAACCTTGAAACAAGTAAAAAAATAGCGATTGATAATGTGGCTGACATGCTGGCTCTTGGAATGGATCCAGAAAGGAGTATAGTATACATGCAATCAAATGCGCTTTTAGTATCTGATCTTGCATTCATATTCTCTGATGATGTTACAGTTAACATGTTACGTGATATATATGGTGAAAGGAGATTTTCGCTTTATCTTTCAGCGCTTGTGCAGTCTGGGGATATTTTTGTACCACAGACAAATAATTTTGGTGGGCCTAAACCAGTACTTGTGCCAGTAGGTGCCGATCAGGATCCACATATAAGGCTGAGCAGGGATCTTGCATTTAAGCACAGAAATGATTTTGGCTTTTACCCACCGGCTTCAATTTATCATAAATTGATCAGATCACTTAGCGGAGATGAAAAAATGTCAAAGAGAAATCCGGATAGCATGATAACTTTGTCGGACCGCAAAACTGATATCAAGCGCAAAATTATGGCCGCCTTTACTGGTGGAAGAACAACCGTTGAAGAACAGCGAAAACTGGGCGGAGAGCCAGAAAAATGTCCAGTTTTTGACCTTTATCTGTATTTTGAAAATGATGATAGAGTAATAAGTAATGTGCATGCTGAATGTGTGGAAGGAAGGAGATTATGCGGTGAATGTAAATTGGAGGCAATAAAAATGGTCAGTTTAAAGCTAGAAGAACACCAGTCAAGGAGAAACGAAATGATAGATATAGCGCGGGACGTCATTCAAAAAGGGAACGAATCAGTTAAGAACCGGCCAATGTAGGTTAAGAATATGGAGCGCGCACCATTACATCCCCTTGAAAAAAGATTGCTAAAAGCGCTGTTAGAAAAGGGTGGAGGCAGTGTGGAGCAGCTAGCTTCAGCTGCCGGAATTAATAACGATCAGGCCCGTAGAGCAATAGAATGGCTCAGAGCAAAGGGGATGATAAAAGTCGAAGAAAAAAAGGAAAGGTTGCTTAAGCTTGGTGAGAATGGAAAAATGGCTCTGCTTTATGGGCTTCCTGAGCAAAGGATCGCTAATCTGGTAATTGAAAATGGAAAAATGAGTCTTCAGGAGATAGGCAGATCGATGGAGGAAAATGAATTCAGGGCGGCGCTAGGCAGAGCAGTTAAAAATGGATGGATAAAAATTGAAGGTAGCAGCGTAATTCCTAAAATAAAGGAAAAATTAAGAATTGCAAATCCCCTACTTGAAAAGATATCACAGGGTTCAATAACAGAAAGCCAGCTAGATAAATCAGAGCTTGAAATGTTAAAAGAGCTATCTAGACGCCCTGGCTATATAGAATATAGGGATTTGACAGAATTATATGTTACTCTAGCAGAAGGTATTCAAGGAAATCTACAGAATTTGAATGTTGACGAATCTACTGTGCTTACTTCTGAGATGATATCTACTGGAAAATGGAAGGGTGTAATTTTTTCCAGTCTTGACATATCTTCTCCAGCGCCTCCAGTTTTTGCTTCAAGAATACACCCACTTTCGGAATTGATAGATTATATAAGGGAAATAATGATTTCTATGGGATTTGAGGAAGCAGAGGGCCAGATTATCAGGTCGTCATTCTGGAACTTTGATGTTCTTTTTACTCCGCAGGATCATCCTGCCAGAGATATGCATGATACATTTTACGTAGAAGGGTTAAAGCTTGAAGAGAAAGATAAACAACTAGTTGATAAAGTAAAGGAAACCCACCAAAATGGTTGGATCACAGGGTCGCTTGGTTGGGGTTATAACTGGAACGCTGAAATGGCTTGGAATGCGGTTCTTAGGACTCATACGACAACTATAACCGTAGAGAAATTATATAAAGAAAAAACTGGTAGAATTTTTACGGTGGGCAGGGTTTTTAGAAACGAAAAACCAGATTTTAAGCATCTTGTTGAACTTCACCAGCTTGACGCCGTAGTTGCAGGTGAAGAAGTTAGCATATCAAGGTTAATGGGCTACCTCACCACCTTTTACAGCAAACTGGGGTTTAAAAGGGTAAAATTTTGGCCCACATTTTTTCCCTACACAGAGCCTTCAATGCAGTCAATGATATATTCAGAAAAATTGAACGATTGGATAGAGCTTTGTGGAATGGGAATTTTTAGGCCGGAAGTAACTAAACCACTTGGTATAGATGAGCCAGTTATGGCATGGGGAATGGGCTTGGAGAGGCTTGCCATGCTAATATATGATATAGATGACATAAGGGAACTCTACGAAAACAAGCTTTCTTTATTAAGAAATTACAGACCATATTCATTGGTAACCATATGAATAACAACAAAAATGTGCATATCACGTAAAATCAGAATGCATTTGCTTCATATCACTTTCAGTTATTCCATCCTTGGATGCAATGTAATAAATCAATGTTTCCAAGAAAAATAGGGATCTTAGTTCAAATATTGAATACATTGGATCTTGGGGATAGTAACTAGATCGCAACCCCTTTAATTTCATTTTAATTCTGCCTGGAATTTCTACGATATAATCTGAATTTGCTGATAATTCGGAATCTACAAACGAAGTTAAAGCAACAACTTTAGCGCCCTTTTCCTTTCCCTTTTTTGCAAGGTTGGGTGAAACGCCTCCCCCAGACCCGGATATAATAAAAACCAGATCATTCTTTCCAACGCTCACGCTTCCCTTATCAAGCCAAAAGCTTACATACCTCTCTTCACCTGGCCTAGAACAGTGCCTTAGCCTGGTAGCAAAAAATTTGCCTACAATGCCACTCAACCCCTCTCCTATTATTACTGTTTTTTTGTATTCGCAATTCTTATTTGTCTTTGGAATCAATTCATAAAGATCAGTGTAATATTCTGTTTTAGGATTAAAATTGGCTATAGCATCGATCAGGGATTTATGAGTTGCATTAAAGTTGAACCCCCTTAATTGCGAGACCAGTGACAGCGAAAAAAGGAGAGACCTAAGCTCAAATAGTGTGCCCAACGGCGTTAAAGGCACATTAGATGCACCAGTTATCTGATTTGTAAAATAGTCTGATTCTTTGCGCGAAGCGCCAGGTATAAGTACAGTTCTGTCAGAGAGAGCAGAAAGGGTGCTGCTCGGATTACTGGTTATAGCAGTCAAAAACCCACCACCCTGTTTTACGGCCCTTGCTACTTCGGTAGTGTAATATGTAGATCCGCTGCCTGAAAACGCTATAGCTAAATCACATGGCCCAAGTACATACGGTAGGTCGTTTGGACCATAGGAATAATCTATCCCAAGGTTTCTTAAAAATCTCATCAATACCTCCGCAACGTCACCGGACCTTCCTGTGCCAATTGTTATAACTCTTTTAGAATTCCTAATTCTTTCAACTAGCCATTCAGTATCGTCCGGCAGACTGTAATTTGCAACCGTATCTATAAGCATGTGATATTCTGAGCCTGAGCTCAAACTAGGTAACCACTCATTATTCCCATAGAGACATCAGTCATTCTTATTGATTCGTTCTTGCTCACTTTGCCATAAATGGCTCTTATGGCGTCTATGTTCTCAGGGACAACTATCGATTCTTGATGCACAGCATAACTTAGCATTACCTTCTCGCCATCTGTATTTACAGATTCTTCAAATACAGCAACTTCTGGCATGTCAGACCTCTTCCTCCCAAGGTCTCTCGCTATTTCCATTATTTCTGCTGTAGATTGAACCCTGGAAGCTGAACTTAAAATCACGACTCGTGGGGTATTTAAAAATTCATTTACTATTTCGGTCTTTGTAACTTTTTTATTTAACCAAATTGTCATTTGATGCAGATGCATGAGTGTAGTTGGTACTATAGCAGCCCTGGTAACTATTTTAATGTCTGGCAAAACTGTTTTTACGTCTTCAGCATGATGGCTTGGACTTTTTACCGGATCTAATGTAATTGAATTTATGGGCCCCTTTTTAATTTCTCGTGGATCAGCTGCTCTTCTTATAATGTTAACTTCAATATCTTTTATTTTATAACTTCTTAGTGCATATATTACCCTAAGCATTCCTGTAGTATTGCATGAAACAACCCTAACAAACTTTTTACCTGCAGCCTGTTCATAATTGCAAAGAGAGTTAAAGGAAAGATCCACCATACTTGCATCTTCACCACCCTCAAATATTGCGGGTTTGTCCATCGATTGGTACAACTGCTTATACTGTGGCCCCAATCCCCCTGGTGTGGCATCAACAATTATATCACTTAAATTAACCATATCAGAAATAACACCCTTAATTTTGACCCCCATTTCCTCAAACTTTTTTATACTGCTTTCTGGAACATACAAATTTATTCCTCTGCGGTTTAGTAAAATTGATTCGTAATCTGGGGTTGCCTTTGAAACGCCAGAAAGTTGCAAATCATTTTGAACTAGAACTGCATCAGCCACTCGCTTTCCAATTGTTCCATAACCATTTACTGCAACCTTCATATCCTTTGTTAAAACTGTTTAGAATTTAATCATTGCTTTTTTGTCAAGTGATTTAAAGAGCTTGAGCCATATATAAGAATCTATGTGCAGGGGTGATATGTTTGTAATGGCTGAAATTGCGTTCCAAGCATCAGAAATCTTTTTCCGCTCATTACAGCTTGAGTTTATCAATCCAATCGCTCTACTAACTTTAATGACCCTGCTATCCACTGGTAATGGAACATCTAAGGGAAGTTCAATCCGATAATTTTCCATTGCCAAAACAGAATAATAAAATATTTTTATTGCAAAACTTAGAGTTTTTTCTCCCCTTCCTTTTAATAGCTCTTTCAATTCGTCATATAGTTTTTTCGGATTATCCTTATAATCTGGTAAATTTTTAATCAACGAAAAATTTGAATGTTTAAGTTTTTTTAACCTGGAAAATTTGCCTCTAATGGCCAGCTCTCTTCTAGATTTTAGAAAATTTTCCACTATATCATATGGCGAATTAAGGGAGGCGTCTGACATTCTAACCAGATCTGACCAATATGCTTCCGCGCTTCCCCTTAATCTATAGGCAACTAAGGCGCTCAGCAAAGTTATGTCATAAAACACTTTGCTTTCAAATTTGTTTGTTAACTGCTTTATTGATAAAAGCTGGGGGTCGTTATCTTCTAATTTGTAGATGTAACCGGGTTCCATGCTTTTTAGCGTCATGGCCATACAGGCTATTACGGATTTGTTAGTTCTGCAGCCCATTAAATCGCCATATCATTTGCAATTATAAATACATAGTACCAAAATTTTGATCTGACATCCTAACAGCCCTAAAGTAAATGTGGTTCCCTTAAGGCTGATCATAGGTTCGTGGTTTACCGCCTTCATTCTCATGGCTTCATTGCTAGCAGTTACCCATCCCGCTCCGCTCGTCCAACGGTAGACCACAGGCTGTGCCTCCAGTTAGCCATTTACCCCTACCCTCATCGGATTTGAGGATATGTTTCATCATGTTTATTGCTCCGTTCAAATCAGCGTTTATTACCTTCTTCGTGTGAGGACACACAAACAAGCCCCTCTTAATCCTTCCGTCTTCGTTAATTTCCCCACACAGAGAACACGTTTTAGATGTATTTGCCTCATTCACAGGCTTGACCTTTATACTATATTCCTTGCCAACCTGCTTAACTCGCGTTATTATTGATGAATAGTTCCAGAAGTTAGAATTTCTTTCATTTCCTTTGTCCTGAGCTATGCCCTTTGGATAGCCAATGTCTATTTCTCCTACACCTTTGTCATATAAGGACTCCACAACTTCCCTAGCTAGTCCTTCCCTAGCATTCTTTAGCAGAACAGCTCACCTCTTGTACTGCTCAAGCCTCAACGTATTCACTTCGTTCCAGCAATCAACAAATGCCTTTCCTAGAGCAATTAATTTAGCTCTGTTTTCCTTTCCAGCAATTATGCGCATTGTGTTTGTTCGTCGCATTTTCTCTATTATATATTTCTCATTAATGGTATATAAATTATACTTCGCAATTCATCTCCTCCATGAATGCCGGAGCTTTCTTGCTCACGGATTTGTAAACACTATAATGCCAAAGTAAATAAATTTTATAATTATATTGAGAATTGCAAGATATTTGTATTAACTTGTTAATGCCGGTGTTTGATCCACCCTCTTATTCTGTACGCTGTCCTATGATTGCCTAATCACGCTGTAGTAACAAGGGTTCCCTCAAGGTGGCTAGTTCGCAGTTTACTGCAGTGATCCTAGTGGCCAGTTTCCCACCGCTGCATTGATAGACAGCTGGCTGCGCCTTTAACCATTGTCCGCAAATGGCCATGTTTATTGATCCGTTAATTTCCGTGTTTATTGCCTTTTTCAATGGGAAAACAAACCTTCCATACGTATAGATGCCCGAAAAAGGGAGGCACCTGTTACATTATTGATTTATTGTTCCATAAGTTTGGGGTTCATATAATTTTATCACCGATTTAAGGCTTGACGTTTTTTATAATTTTTTATTTTTAACAGTAGAGCTTTACTGTGAATTCAATCACAAAACTAAAATAAATAAAACAAAAAATTTATTTATTCCATTACAATCATTGAAAGTGTAGAACGAACCTTTTCCAGCCTCCTGACCTTCCAAGTTATAATTTCTTTTACCTGCTCCATTGTATCAGCATCAACCTTGGCTATAATATCATATACTCCGTAAACTAGATAGGCTTCTTTAACACCATTAATGTTCTTTAATTCTTTCAGCACATCATTTTCTGAACCCATATCAGCATTGATTAATACATATGCAGTTGCCATAACTGTTTTATATAATTTTTTTTATTATAAGCTTTGCGTTATGACCAAAGAAATAAGTGAAAAAATATACTATCGTGATATACGGCCTATCGATTTATATATAAAGAAAATTGATAAAGAGGTGCTAAAGACAGCTGAGTTCTTTAATTTTAAAACACTAGTTTGTGACGGTGACATTGAGCGTGATACTGCACTTCCTGCCATAACTATTTTTAAATATAAATATAATCCTGAAAAAGACTTTAAAGGCCCTTTAATAAAAATAAGTATAGATAATTTTGAGAGATTGTCAGATTATGTAAAGAATCATCCTAATAAGGTGCAAGGAATAATAATTGACTTTAATGATTTTAGGGGCAATCAAATTAATTATCAAGCTCTTAATTTTAAGCTATCATTTTTTGAAAAACATGGCATCCCTTTAATTTTTGGATCGGGTGCAAACAGCGCAAGTCAAATCGTGCCTCCAGCAACTCTAAAAGCTGCCATCAAATATTTGACCCCCATAAAGGACCCAGATAATAGTAAAATATATAAAAAATTTTATAATAACCTTATGGGAATTCTGACACAAGGTAAATATTTTGAAACCCACTAAAAGATATGTAAAGGTCGCTCTATCTGAACGCGGCTTAAAAAAAAGTGAAATAGATGAATCACTAAAGAAATCAATACTAGAAATTGGTGGATACACCCTGTTTTCTAAAGTTCAATACAAATTAATAGAAATAAGTGAAAATTATGCTATTATTAGATTTAGATTTTTTGGAGTGGATCCAGCTATTTTATTTTTAATATTACCTTTTACCAAGACTAGAAATTCTTGGTTGATTCCACTTACATGCTCTGGGGCTTTAAATAACCTTCAAAGAACATGATATCCCTTTAATTAAAAGTTAGGAGTTTGGAAGAAGCGGTAAATATCAGCGTTTAGATGCACGAACTTTTGCACTGATGCCTGTGCTCTACCCAAAAAGGAGAAAACACTCAACAACCAGCTGCAGGTGCTATATAACAGGACATTATGAAAGGCTTGAAAATTTTAGGGCCGGCATACGCTGAACAATAGAATGCTCTGGTATGATGGTCCGGATTTGCGCCTGCGGAGACACCGAATGCAAAGCACCAGACATATGTCATTGAAACATGCTATTAAATAACCCAGAAATGGGAAGCTTTAGCGTTAGAAGGTGTCACCTTTTCGAAAGCCCGAAAAATTCAATAACCCGCTTTTAAGCTAAAATTATAAATGATATATTTGCATGTAATTAAATTAGATGAAGATGATCCTAAAAAATGCACTGCTATCAGGTTAAAACACTTTGGTCTTGTTAGGTTCGTTAGACGACCAATTGGAATTTTATTAACACCTTTTTCAGATACTGTGCTAAAACAAACCCAATATGATGTTGCTGTTGCTCAAATAAGAGGAATAACTGCAGTTGACGCCAGTTGGAATAATCCTGACAGCTGGAAAAATAGGTTCCTTAATAAAAAAGACGCAAGGAGGTTGCCTTTTTTAATTGCGGCTAATCCAATAAACTATGCCAAGGCCGGAAAACTTTCGACTGTAGAGGCATTAGCAGCCTCATTATATATGCTAAATTTTGTAAATGATGCAATTAATTTATTATCTAAATTTAAATGGGGAGAACAGTTTTTAAAATTAAATAAAAGAGCACTTGAGGAATATAGATTAACTGATGATATATTATCACGGGAATCATATGTTATTGATAACTATAGAGAAATTTTTAAAATTGATTAATTTCTAGTGGAAAAAGTGGGAGGGGGAATGTTTCCGCCTCTTTGAACAAATTTTACTGATGATATATTAGGTACACTCATTACCACTGCCTTGCCAAATAATCCTCCTAACTCTACAACGTCTCCTGGCTTCGATCCAGTTATTGGTAATATTCTGACGCCAGTTGTTTTATTTGTGTACACCCCGATAGCTATTTCATCCATCATTATTGCTGCTAAAGTTTGCCACGTTATTTCACCTGGCACAGCAACCATATCTAGACCTGTTGAGCATACTGATGTCATTGCTTCCAATAATTGTATATTTATACTACCGCTTTTGGCTGCTCTAACCATCCCCAGATCCTCACTTACCGGTATAAATGCCCCGCTGTAACCGCCTGCAATTGATGCCCCCATTAAGCCGCCTTTTTTTATTGCATCAGTTAAAATTGCTAACGCGGCTATAGAACCCGCACCGCCTATTTTGTCAATTCCCATTTTTTCTATAATTTCTGCTATGCTTTCTCCTTCTTCAGGAGCTGGTGCCAGTGAAAGGTCTACACTACCCATTTTTATCTTACCACCCATCCCATGCACTATCTCCTTTCCTATAAGTTGCCCCACACGCGAAATTTTAAATGACGCTTTTTTTATTTCTTCGGCAAGTTCATTAAACGTTAGGTTGTTCCCCTTTCTTATTATAGAATGAATCACGCCAGGGCCGCTTATTGCAACATTAAGGCTTGATTGTCCTTCACCCAAACCATAAAACCCAGCAGCCATAAAAGGTATGTCACTTGGCGCATTGGAAAGCGTTACAAACCTCGCATTTCCTATTCCGCCAGTTAAAATCGAAGTTTCCTTTACGACTTTTGCTGCCATATTTATTGCGTCTACATTTATACCAACGGTTGTTCTTCCCACTTCTAAAGAAGAACATACATGATTTGTTGTAGATAACACTTTGGGTATACTTTTAATTAGCGCTTCACTGCCACGGGAAATTCCCCGAGCAACCAAGGCAGTGTAACCTCCAACTAAATCTATATTTGATTCTTTACATGCTTTGTCTAATGCCAAGGCAATTTCTAGCCCTGCATCTTCTGCCCTATCATGAAATGGTTCAAGTAAAAGGGCAACAGGAGAAACGGTTAATCTTTTGTTTATTATGGGTACGCTGAATTTCTTTTCTACATATGAAGTTGTTTTAATAAAATCTGGTGCATAGTCTAGAATCTTTTGTTTTATGCATTCCGTTGTTTCCTGTAGGTTACTAGATGCGCATCCAAGAATGTTTATACCCAGAGTTACTGATCTTATATTTAGTTTTTGTTCTGATATAATTTCAATTGTTTCTAAAATCTCATCTATTCCTATTTTACTCAATTACCTTATAGGCAATGTCCGTCCTTATAAAAATTTTAACTAACCTTTTTTCTTGTTGGCTGTTGAGAACCAAACAGTGTCCCACAACATTTTATTTTAATGTTATATTGGTACAATTTTTTAGTTCAGTTCTCATAAAAACTTTAAATAAAAAATTTGGCACTTAAAATTCTTCTTCTTCGTCCCAGTCTTCCTCATCGGTATCTTCTTCGTCCCAGTCTTCATCATCGAAATCTTCTTCGTCCAAATCTTCATCTTCCGACATTGTAGATCGCGTTTAGAGTTGGCAGATTAGGCTCTTATAAACGTTGCGGATATAAATATGAAGTGTTATTTTACACTGTTCCTTGATCAACATAAATTGCTGGTGTTTATTTTATTAATAAAACATCTTGGAATCTTGTACCGTAAAGGCCTTGTGCACGCATCTTTTGTAAAAAAGCGCGGAGTTAGCCTTTCCCAATTTTAATCATTGAATAATTCTAAAGATAAAATTTAAAATGTAGACAACATAATAATGATGAATGACCTTTATTGATGCCTAATAATAGAGAAATGAGACGGATGTTACAAAAGATGGGGGTTGAAGTTAAGGAAATAACAAATGTAAAACAGGTTAAAATAATTACTGAAGGTATGGAAATTACTATAAGCGAACCTTCAGTTAGTCAAGTATCTATGCAGGGTACTATTACTTATGAAATAACTGGTGGAAAGGTTGAGACTAAACAAATTACAACTATTAATCATGAACAAGAAGAAGATATTAAAGAAGAAGATATTATGCTTGTAGCATCACAATCAGGTGCCACAAAGGAAGAAGCACAGAAGGCTCTAAAGGAAAGTAATGGCGATATAGCTTTAGCCATATTAAAGCTACAGGATAAGAAAAGACTTACTTAGAAATGAATCTAATTTCAATATTTACAGCTTGAGGTATATTGATTCTAGTAAGTTGTGCCATAGTGCGCTCATTTGCCTCTAAATCTATAATCCTGCGATGGAGCCTGAGCTCCCATTTGTCATATGTGTGAGTACCCTCTCCGGAAGGTGCCTTTCTAGTAACCACTGTAAGCTTTTTCGTTGGTAATGGAATTGGACCTTTTATTGCTACTCCCATTTTATCAGCCATTTCCTTTATAGATTTACATACATTATCAATATCCTCCAAGTCACTTGAAGTCAGTCTAATTCTTGCTATTTGAGTCATGCGCAAAATATCTACAAATGCCAATATTTAATAGTTTTTATATACTATGTAGAATGCAGTTGTGGTTTAGGCGCCATCACCAGATGTTTACTTATAATGAGCAAGAATCTCCAACTTTTAGGTGAGATTGTGAACAAACAATTGATGGAAATATGGGGGATATCCCTTACAATCCATTTCTTGTTTTCTTCTCAAGGTTCTGAAATGATTTTATATTTATTGTACATTTTCGATTTATAACCCTTACCAAGGGGCTACCCATCTACTATCTCACAAGAGAGAGGGATTCCGCCCCCTTTAATTAAAAGTTAGGAGTTTGGGAGAAGCGGTAAATATCAGCGTTTAGATGCACGAACTTTTGCACTGATGCCTGTGCTCTACCCAAAAAGGAGAAAACACTAAACAACCAGCTGCAGGTGCTATATAACAGGACATTATGAAAGGCTTGAAAATTTTAGGGCCGGCATACGCTGAACAATAGAATG
>Ga0080003_1001057_pt1 | contig 15596 bp, 29 predicted proteins | sample JossMetagenome_FD_69206 | JGI IMG/M metagenome (GOLD analysis project Ga0080003, IMG submission 69206) | Hot spring microbial communities from Joseph's Coat, Yellowstone National Park, USA - JC2_E (SPADES assembly) (version 2) | ecosystem: Environmental > Aquatic > Thermal springs > Hot (42-90C)... | reverse complement strand
ACTACTTGTTCGGCATGTCGTACCTGGACGTCGGGATCGGCATGCCGAACAAGTAGTTCAGCAGTCTCCGTATGAGGTACTCGACCGGATTCATCACGTCTGGCTTGTAGAGCCTCGTCCACGTCACGGGATACGCCTCGGTCGGCGAGACCTGCAGAGTCGAAGCCACGTCGGCGACGTGCCAGTTAGTCGTAACTACGCCGTCAGCGACTCTGCAGACCGAACCGCCGCCTCGACCTACTAGCCTGGGAAAAAAGGCGCGGAAGGGCCTCCGGACTACGTATATCCTCTTGCCGTCCTTATACAAGCCGTCAGCCCTAAGCTCCAGACCGGCGGCCGCCGCAAGCTCCGCGATGCTCCTGTCCGTATACCAGACCTCCGTATTCTTGCCCCTGAAAAGTACCTTGTACCTGCTCATGCCCCCGCTATATAGACTATTGAGTAGACAGAAAACACCTGTATGTTCCCCCGGTCGTCCGTAATCACCACGAAGGCGGAGTCCGCCGCCTTAAGGGTGCCCTGTACAGACATGGCGTTCACCGTATAGACACGCACCTTCTTGCCCACCAATTGATTTAGGAAGTCCTGGGGACTTGCCATCAAGAGCCGCGGATCCAGGGCGCAATATCTCTATCTACCCCCCGAAAGAGAGAAGGACAAGGAAAAAATCAGTGCTTGTCGAACACGAGCGACATCCAAGCCTTGAACCAGACACACGCCGCGTCTGTGTCGGTAACTTGCCATTTCCCGCCGTTTTCCCGCTTCAGCCTCGCAGTAGGAGCACGCCGATAAGTCGCCGTGTCGAACGACTCGACGTACCTCAACGTGCCCCACCTCCGCAGATGCCGGAGGGCCCGCGCCGCGGGCCCCAGAAGGTGGATTCTGAAGCTTGAGTGGTAGTCCTCGACGAACCGCGCTATGTACTGCGCACACCTCATATGCGCCCTAGAGCAGTCGATGTCGCCAAGCCGCCTGGCCGGCACCGCCACTATGTCCGGCCGCGGGTCGAGGCCCTCCGGCGGCGGCTGCAACTGCTGCGCCACGAACATCAGCTCGCCGTAGCGCCTCAAGGCAGGCGCGTACTTCCGCCACCTCTCTACAGTCAGCTTGTGGTTGTCGAAGGCGTCGGGCACGATTATCCTCACCGACTGCCAATTCGCCGAACTCACCGCCTTGTCCACCAGCTTGACGTAGTCGATGAGACTGAACCCAAACCGCGCGGCAGATATGCCGACGTCCACCATCAGATGCACTTGGTTCAGCGACTTCGCGGTGCTCCTATGCACGAGAGACACGAGCTTTCCAAACGTGTCGCAAGCGTCCGGGATGAAGACGATAGGTACGCTAGACATTTGGACAGCTGTTAACCGACTCTATAAACCTCTTGAACTCTTGCTTATTCCTCAGCGCAAACACCACCGCATACCTCACGAGCTCCGACCGCGAGAGGCCGAACTCCCTAGCGACGTCCTCAATATGCTCCAGCAACTCATTGGATACGCGGGTAGACACCACGGCGCCGCCCACGGCGGGCGCCCTAAGGAGGGGCTTCAGCTCTATCATTGCCCCTCCCTCCGCAGAACGTCCTTATACTGCGCAAGTAGTTTCGCCAAGGCGTCCCTAATCGCCTCGCTCCTGTTCGGATAGATTCCCCTACTCACCATTCCGTCGAGTGCGGCAAGCATAGCTTTAGGTAGATGAACCGAAACCAGCTCCATAGGCTCTTTCCTCCTCCTGTCCTTCGTTTCCTTGGGTTTCTCGCTGGGTTTCTCGCTCTCCACGGGCACGTCTTCACGTCTGTCCTCCACCACAACGGACAGCGGAAAGCACACCTCCTCGCCATCCGACGTCTTTATGCACCTCTCAATCTCAATCTCTCTAGTCATAGCCCAGTCTCCAGCCGACAGCCTTCATCCTGCCCGCTTTAAGCGCCCTAACTATGAAGTCCCTGGCGACGTACCGCCACGTAGCAGAATCCGCTGAGGCGACCAGGTTCATCAGTAGATCCAAGGCATCTATAGTATCCTTCAGCACATCGTACCTCTTCAGCACATCCTCTCCTGGCACCTTACTATCCCTTATCGTCGCAACTACGGGTATCCAAGCTTCATATAGCTTATCCTCCAACCTCTTTAAGTAGCCCAAGAACTCGTCCTTCTCGAACGCCTCTACTGCGTCGAGTATTGACAATTTCATATCACTCGACACGAAGCATCTCGTTCTCTCTATGCGCGACATATCCATGACTTACGAGCTCTATCCGCACTTCATCGATGTCCACAGCGTCGTAGATGTATTCCACATTGCCCACCACTACGGAGACCCCTTCGGGCCTCCCGTATATGTCCACCTTATCGATCCCTATACGTTTCAACTCCTCCAGGAGCTCGTCGAGCTCCCGGAGGGCCTTTTTCTTGGGTTCTTCGGTTTGGGACATGTCTACATGTATACTCCTAATTTATATAGGTGGCAGCTGTATTACGCGGCGCGGCGCGTCCACGGCAATAGAGATTTTGCGCGCGGCTACAACTGCCGACATGTCCTCACACGTCGAGGACCTCGTGCTTTGGGTCGGGTCCAAGGCGCCCCTCCCGGCGGAGGTCAAGGACTTGAGCAAGCTCGGCGAACTGCAGATACACATGGGCAGGTTCAAGACGTCGGAGGAGATATGGCGCAAGTACGTAGCGCCGCATCTAGGCAGTCGGAGGGTCTGGATCGTGCCGGTCTTGCCAGCCCAGTTCAAGGTCCACCTGCTCGCGCACGTCAAGAGGGCGCGGGACGTCTACATGGTCGAGATACTGCGTAGCAAGGTCATGGAGTCGCAGTACTACCAGGAGTGCGGATACAGACTGCAGGAGCTCGACCGCGAGAGGTGCTGGATAGCGAGCACCGACGGCATCTGCGCAGTTTATTGCTATAAAGGGCTGGCGGTGGTGAGGGAGCTGAAGTTCGAGGTCATGCCGCTCGCGGTCTGAACGTCGTGGGGAGTAGAACTCCGCATTTTTCGGGGGATGTATACATCTAATAATATAAGAGAGGCGGTCAAAAACCGGACCAAGGGACGAGGAACCGCCTCAGCCTCTCTTGCCCCACATACGCATCGTCTTGCACAACCTCCTCGACGTCTGCCTCCCCCACGGGCTCTATCGCGTCGTCCACAAGCTCAACCTCGCCGTCGGGAGCCACGGGCTCGACGTCCACGTCGATGCGCTCAACCGCCCCAGCACCGCGGACCCGCACAAGCGAACCGTCCTCAAGGAGCAAGTACTTGCTGAACACGTCTATATCCAGCCGCCTGGCCTCCTGGCGGAGGACCTCGGCAAGAAGCTCAGTTGAGCGACGCGACATATGCACGTAGCTGCTTTATCTTGTCCCGATCGACCTCCCGAGGCCTCCTCTTGATCTCTTGTATCAGCTGCAACGCATCTTTCAGCATGACCGCCCTCCTGGCCAGCTCCCCGTCGGCGCCGCCCACCCTATCGATCGGCGCCTTAATTCTCTTTTCAACCTTCTCTATTGCGCGCATGAGCTGTCTGGACAGCGCATCCAGACGCTCATTAGTCGCAATCCAGGTGATGAGGGCATCGTCGTCCTTAGCTACGCCGAATTTGAGTATCTCCGAGAGGAGAGAGACGACTTGCCTCAGCTCCTCGCGCTCCGACACGGTGAGCGTCATGAACGTGATCGACGTATTCGCCATGTTCAAGATCGCGTTCTTGACGTCGTGGATCTCGTTCATCACCATCTTGAACAAGCTATCCATCTTGTCGATGTTGTAGATATTGACGTTCTGCGCACTGAACGTCAATATCTCCGGATTCTCCACCACGGCCTTCAGCCTGGGGTCGCTTTCTATCTTCTCCAAGTACCGCACCGCCATGCGGATCACCGAGCTACGCGACGTGTGCATCTGCGACGCCAGCCTGGCGAGCGCCTCAGCCGTCTCCGCATCGAGGGAGATGGAGACGCGGACCCGTCTAGGAGACATGTATACCGCGCGGCGAAGGAAATATATCCCCCATGGACAAAAACCCCGCCAAGGATAGAGATATCCGGCGTCTGCGCCATGTAGCTCATGCCGACCGTCGCGCTCGACATAGACGGCACCCTCAAGCCCTACGGCGGCGTGATAGGCCCCGAGGACGTCCTCGCCCTCTCAAAACACGCAGAGCTCGCCGTAGTCTCCTCCCGTCAAGACTGCAGAGACGTGGCGAGGCAGCTCGGCATACGGCACGCATGTTGCGGGCAAGACAAGGCCGACTGCCTCCGCAAGATTGCGGCCGAGGTGCAGAGCCCAGGCGGGAGGATCTACATAGCGGATCTGCAGACAGACTTCGACGCCGCAAGGGCCGCCGGCTGGGACTGGGCAAATGTAAACGACATGTGTCTGAATATCGGGAGCGGCTTGACTAAGTTCGACGGGTGTGTGAATATAGACGTAAGGCCGCTTGAGGCCGTCCACGTCGTCATGGATCTACTTGAGCCGTGGCCCTTCCCCGACGGCTCCGTCGCCAAGATAATAGCGAACGACGTCATAGAGCACATACCGTGGCGCAGGCAGAGGGAGCTCTGGAGCCAGATGTCGAGGAAGCTGAAGCCTGGCGGCGTACTCCAGATGCGCGTCCCCGACATAGAGCTGATCTATCTGAGGCTCGTAAGGCCCAGGCGGCGGGAGTCGTTCGAGGCGCTGTACGAGTCCTTCTCCTACTGGATAGGCGGCGGGCAAGACTACCCCGAAAACACCCACCTCACCTTCTTCACCGCCGACGCAGTGGTCGAGCTAGCGCAGAGGTACGGCCTAGCTGGCACATGCCGCGACGACGGAGGCACGAACATAATCTGCGAGCTGAAGAAGACGTAGTATGGACCTCCTCGATGCGCTGGGTATAGCTGTGGCGGTTGCCATACCGGTCGCCGTCGGCTATGTGACGTACAGCACCGTGACGTCGAACCTAGACGTGTGGACGAGGGTGCTCGCATTCGTACTAGGCGTGCTGTTCTTCTTCACCGTCGGCGTCGTCGTCGGCGTATTCATCGGCGCCTTCATAAAGGACATGGAGGTGGATGAGCTGAGGCGCAGATGCGACGACGATGACGACGAACATGAACACAGATGACTTTTCCACCCGCCTTTTTCCCCTCCGTTTTCCCATCGATTAATAGAGATATATGCTGTACGGCCTCCACGGCCGATATGGCGAGTCAAGATGTCGACGAATTCGACGTCGCCAGATTCTCCGCATTCAGAGAACTGTGCAACAAACTTGCCAAGCCGACGGGGCCAGGAGAGGGGATAGGGCTCTACGTGGCGAACGACCTCGTGGAGATCAAGGAATCCGCCGACGGATCTACTGTCGACGTAACGATATATGCAGACGATACAGCCGAGATTTGGATAGACGACGGCAAGGAGACGTACAGAATCGCCATGGTGATAAACAATGACCAGTTCATCGTAGAGAAGCACAACGGAAACCCAGCCCCAACGAAGATGAGCGCCACGTATCTGAAGTGCGGCGGCCGCCGCTACACCCCGAAGGAGCTATTGCAGACACTGAAGAACTTCATAGAAGCCACCAGAAGGCTCATGCTACGCTTCAGCTACATATGGTACAGCCCCAACTAACGCAACCTCTTTTTTCTCCGTCCTTTTCTCAAGGCCGAAACATTTAAATACTAGTGTTTTCATTATACCCATGGCAGAAACCCAAACTCAAAACCAAGAACAAAAGGAAAAGGTAAATCATGAAAGAAGAGTGACGTTTAGAATAGAGCAGTTCTCAGCGCTTAGTGAGCTCTTGGACAGATTGATCGACTACCAAAAGATGGCCCGCGGCGTCACCATGACAATTGCAAACGACCATGTCAGCATCGCGCATGCGACCGCTGACTCGCATGCCCAGATAGATGTCCTCCCCGACGATGTACTGCAGATCACCGCCGACAACCACGTGATAATTGCTGATTTGCGTGTAAACGAGTTCTACATCGAGAGGTACGAAGACGGCCTAGTGACGGAGATCATACATGCAAAGTATCTTAGAACCAAGCATGGGCACTACTCCGTCACGGAGCTCATAAGCACAGTGAAGCGCGCGTTGAGCAGGTTACAAATGCTGATGTCCCGCTTCGCCCAGAACTGGTACGCCGTAGACTAGCCCGCCCTTTTTTCTCCACCCTTTTCACAAGGCCGAAACATTTAAATACTAGTGTTTTCATTATACCCATGAAAAACGAGAGACTGAAGAAGCTATGCATCTACGTGGGGGACGACTGGGTCGATGTTGTCCGTATCCACGTACTCCCTTACGATGGTGGCGTGAAGTACATAGTCCGCAACGTTGAGGAGGAGGACGTCTATGCCTTCGACGACATAAACAGCGCGTTGGAGTTTATAATGTCTGAATACATCGTGTGTGACGGTTGTAAGTTGAGGATTGGCGAGTGTCCTTGACCGCAATATTTTTAAGCCCCCTATTTTCTCATAGTCATGCAACAAATTAACAAACATTCCAACAAGCAATCCAACATATCTGAGATAATCAGCGCACTGAATATGCTTGCGAAGCACGGCGTCTTGCTGGGAGGTCGTCCTCCCAGCAGGGCGGTGAAGGAGATACGGGTCAGCGAGAACGGCGTACTGTATGTTTGGTACAGCGACTCAAAAATGTCAGCGCCGTCGGTGACGGCGCCGAGGGGCGGGAGGTATCTGCGCAAGTTCGTCGTAGACCTCTCGCAGCTTTAACACCCACCTTAACTCACCATTTTTTCCTCGGCTTTTTCTCATGGGCGAAATCTTTAAATACTGGTGCTTTTCTCATATACATGGCACAAACCCAAACCCAACAGGTCAATGAACAAACTTGTGTAATCAAGCATAATTATGGTACGTATGGTGATATGAAATGGCTGTACGCATATTATGACTTGGAAACTCAGACATTTGTAATACCGCGTATTTATCATGAAAAGAATGGGGGCGATTTGTATTTTAACTTGCGCCACGGAAAGCAGTATATTCTATTCTATTACTATAGAAGATCATATATAGTGACTGACAGGGAAATCGAAGCGATGTTGGTCGAGATTGATTGCAACAGCATCGACGACAGAATAAAAGAGTTGGGGAAAATGCGGATAGAGTTCTCAAGCTTTGAGTGGTTGCATGAGCAGCGTAGAAAGTGGATAATACCACAACAAGTTATGAAATTTTTGGAATTTCTTCCATATTATGCAAAGCCGCCCGAGTTCGACTCTATAGAGTTGTCAAAGGATGAGCAAGAAAGGTTGTTGCAAATGATAAGGCTGGGAGTTGTACTGAAAGAGCATTAATTTTTTCGAGTCCCAAACACAAATCCAAACTTCTTTTTTCTCCGCCTTTTTCTCAAGCCCGAAATCTTTAAATACAAATGAATTTCTTATTCTCATGACCCAAAGAAACCGTGAAATAAGGCTAACCGGTTTAACACACGACGTGATAGAGTTCAATGGGTTCTGGGCGGCTAGCCCGCCCAGGGCCCGTCTTATATATGAGGAAGAGCCAAATAACGGTTTGTGGCAGTTGATATTGTACGACTTGGAGCGTCCAAGGAGTTGGCGTGTTGGTGCATATATAGATGGCTACGAGGGAAGACGGACATTGTACGACATGGTGTTGGCACGGTGGTATGACAGGTACATCGATGATAGCGAGGAGACAAGAAGGTACAGCATAACTAATGACATAATCAAAGAGTGGGGAGGAGAATTTATAATAAGACTTCCCGATGAATGGAAGACAGAGGTTGAAATACGCATCCCCGCCCTCTGTGGGGCGGGGTATCCGCTGGCCGAGCCAGTGTACCTCGGCGCCGACGATCAAGGCCTCTATGCGCTTGACTGCGCGGGCGGCATATACCGCTTCAACTTGTTGGATGAGCTGGAAGCTTGGATAAGGGGGCAGGAGTGCCCCGAAGGGCATGAATACCCAGTGATCCACTGGTGGGAGTGGCACATCGTTAACGGTAGTGAGGTGGTGCACAGCGAATATGTACAGCCCTCGCCGCAGGATGTGATAGATGCCTTGCACAGATACTTAACATAATATTTTTCCTTGCCCGAAAGGTTTATTTTCTCTTTCCTCCCCTTTTCTTCGGGGGCTGGCGTGCGCCGCTTCCCAAGCCGCACACCCGTCGTTCACGGCTCGCCCGGGCTTTTTCGACCGGCCCCCCCGCTTCTTTCTCTTCCTCTAGAGGATGCTGAAAAAAAGTGGGTGCGTTAGTGCGCCTTCAGAGACGCCACCTTGGCCTTGTGTTCTACGTGACGCTCTATCGCCGAGAGTATGACCTCAAATAGCGTGAAGGCGACGCCGAGACTGAAGAAGAACATGCCGCCGAAGAACAGTATGTATTCTATCGTGCCGACGATCGGCGGGAGGTTTGCGCCGAAGTTGTAGATCACGCGCAGGACCTCTATCGGCATCACGAGCGTGATCATCAATATGCCGACCAGCACCAGCGGGATGCCGATCTTCATGCCGTCCCGCGCGGCATGGAACAATATCTCTATCGCGGCCTAGACGGCGATCTGTAGCGGTATGCCCCAAAGCGCGGCTAGAGTCACCACCAGCGATGCGGTGTACACCGCAATGTCCTTCGGCGCGTCCCTCAGCTGGGGAGGCGCCTCGACGTCCTCCACGATCTGGTACGCCACGTAGAGCGCGGCGATGACCGCGGCGGCGGCCGACGCCTGCGGCACGGCCTTGGCGTAGTCGAACAGCCTCGCGGTGAACATGCCGAGCGCGATGTGGATCGCGTCGCCGTACTGCGTCATCAGCTTGTACACACGATCTACAATGCCGTACGCGGCGTACCTCCTCGCGAGGGTTGCGGCGGCCCTGGCTACGGCTATTATCGCCGCGGCGAGGACTACTATATCCATGTGCCGGACGTTAAGCGTTGACTATATATCGCTATCATGGGGGAGCAGTATGCAGAACGCCGACGTGTGGCGTATAGCCTACGAGCAGCCGCACCAGGTCGTCGCCTACGGCCTCGCCATCCTCGTGCAGAACGCAAGGGGGCACATGATACACTTCACAGTCACGAGGCTCGTCAAGACGTACCTCAAGAGTAAGTACGGCGTAAACCCGCCGAAGTACCGAACAGCCAGGTACTTCACCAAGGTCGCCTGGCTCCTCCAGTGGCTCTGCGCGCAGGGCTTGATGTTCTGCCGCCTCCAGCCGACGCGGCCGAAGGTCTACTGGCTCACCGACATATCGCCCCTCTGGACAACCGACCCCAGGGAGATAGAGAAGCTACTGCCCCGCAGAGTCCCGCGGCCGGAGGTCGACTTCGAGCGCATCTCGCTCTAGTACCCCAAGATCTTGCCGAAGGCGAACTTGATTTTTTCCTCGACCGCATCCCAAGAGTAGTTCCTCCTTATCCACTCTACGCCAGCTACCGTCCGCGCCTTCACCTCGTCGTAGTTGGTGTAGATCTCGACGAACCTTAGGCACGCGTCCTCGGGGTCCCACTCCGCCCCCTTGCCTACGTGGATCTGGTTGCCGGGGAGCGGCTCCACCATACGGGCAGTCTTGACGTGGAGGTACCTCTCCAGGCCGGGCGGCGTGTACTCGACCCACGGCCCTATGTTCGGCATGAGGACGGGGACGCCCCTCCCAAGCGCCTCAAGGCCGGACATCTCGAACGACCCGCCGCGGCTCGGCAAGAGGACCAAGTCGGCCAAGTCGTAGAGGTCGATCAGCCAGTCCCTCGCCAGCCTGCCCTCGACGACGAACATCTTGTATTTCGTCAGAAGCTTGAACGCGGGGTCGGTGACGTTCATCTTCTTCACCGCGAGCATGTAGTCCACCTTGGCCTTCTCGATGCAGTCCATCAACGCGGCGGCCAGGTCCGCGCCCTTCCTCCACCCCGAGTGCCAGAGGAAATATAGGATCGTGAAGGGCCTCCTCCTCTGCTTGATGTCGTAGAGGGCACGCACCACGGGGTGGATCGGCCTCCTGGGCTCGCGGAACCACTCGGCCTCCAGGCCGTGCGGCACTATGTAGACCGGCGACTTGACGCCGGACTTGACATACGCGTCGTACGACCAGCGGGAGTTCACTATGAAGGCGTCCGTCAAGCTCGCCAGCTCCGCGGCCCAGGCGCTTATGGCGTCGCTGTCGGCGACGTCCACGCCGACAAGGAGCGGCACGTTGGACCGGACGCGCCTGAGCACGGCCTCCTTGACCTCGCCCAACGCCGTAAGGGGGTAGGAGTAGGGGTGGAGGACGGCGGCTTGGCGGATCATGTTTGCGCTCGCGGGGAACGCCCCCAAGGGCAGGGGGTTGACGGCGTAGTGCCTCGCGAGGAGCTCTATATGCCTCTCGGCGATGTAGGTGAAGGAGAGGTCCTTGCCCTTGGGGTAGTAGTAGTGGATTGGGTACATGCTTGCGCCGCCCGTCGGCGCGTTATCGCTCTATCGACCCAGAGGCAACATTTAAATATGAGATGTATACATCTACAACATGGAAGAGAACGTCCAGAAGAAAACCGTAAGCGACGTCGCAAGGCGCAAGAAGATCAAGGAGCTTAAGAGGCGCGCCTCCCGGCGCGGCATGAATATGTACGACTACTGCTTGATGTCCAGTGCGTTTTATGAGACCGTAATGAGGAAGGGGGTGATACACCCAGATATACAGAATCGTATGTGGTACGGCGCCACCGCCGTGGCGGCGGTGGCGAATTTCTTGCGGTTCAAAGATAGGAGATATTTAGAGAGCGCATTGAAACAGCTCCAGAAGATACAGGAACGTCTCAAAATAAATACTGATGCATTGCAGACTCTGTTGATTCAAGCGTCGATAAGAAGAACGAAATCTGTGAAGATGGCGGTAATGCAAGAGTTAGTGAAATTGTTGGCTGAGCTCGCCGTGGAGGCGAAAGAATTTGACCCGCAGAACCTCGACGCCAAGGTCAAGTCCTAATCCCCCTCCTTTTTTCGTTTCCTTACCTATTCGTCGGGGAAAAATTTGACCTGTCTAAAACACAAGTAAAATTTTTGGACGGCGTTTATTCAATTACTTCTTCGCGAAGACTACCTCAAGCCCTCCCCTGGAGATCTGGGTTTTCAAGTCCCCCTCCTTCCCCAGGACCGCCTTCAGCTTGTCCTCCAGCATCTTCGGGTCGACCCCGTCGAGACGTACATAGATGTAGCCGTTCGCCATCCTCAGCACCGCCGCGAGCTGGCTTGCGAGATATGTATGTACGAAGTCCTTGGTGAGGTTCTGGAGTGCGGTGAGCTCGCTCATCGCTGTGGAGCTACGGCGTCGATATTTTCTCTATCGCCTTGGTCCCCCTCCTGCCCCGCCTCCTGCGCCTCTCCGGCGCCTCCCTCAAGCATGTCTTCGGGGAGCTGGGGAGCCACTTGTAGGTCCCTCGCGCCGCCCTTGGCGGCCTCCGCCGTGGCGTAGAGGACGGTGTAGGGTATCGTGACGACTATCCGCACCTCGTCCTTGTCCCAGATCACTGTGATCGTGTGGCTTACGTTGATCAGGGCCGCCGTGAGCCACGACGCTATGAACTTGACTATCCTGTTGGATCGGATCGGCAACCCTGCCCCGAGCTGGATCCTCGCCGGCTTCGGCGCCTCGTCGCCGCCTTCGGCCTTCCTCCGAGGCATGCCGCGCAATGGAGCAGAATGTAATTTATCTATCACGCCGCCGCGGGTCCGACTCGGCGAACGACAAGATGAACGACTTCGCGCCCCTCTGAAGTGCAAACAGTACCATACCATATATCGGAATGCTGGGCATTTATACAGTATGTTGCGGAGTATTGGTAAATATTGCGGTGGTCAAATTTTCGGGGGAACGATAGCGATAGATATAGGGCACGTCCGCGGTTTCGATGGCAAGGTCTAGAGGATTGCCCAAGTCGCCGCAAGCCAGGTACGCCAAGTGGCAGGCCAAGTACGACCCCACGGTAGTCCAGACGAGATTCAACGAGGTGAGCTCCGTCGCGCAGGCCAGGGCGCAGGCCGGCATAATCGCGGCTGCCCAAGCCCAGCAAGAGATCGGCGCCATACTCGACCAGTACGGCGTGGCCGGCCCCGCCAGGGCGATCTATCTGTCGTTCGGCATGAAGGTGTGGCACGCCACGCAGAGGCTGACCGGCCCCGCGCTTGGGGCCGAGGTGAACGGCCTTACGTCGTACTGGCAGACAGCCTACGGCGCCAACCCGACGATACTGAACGCCATAGCGCAGGCCCTCGGCGTAACCGCGCTGAGCTACTAAGCCGAATAGAGGCGCTGTATAACGCGTCCCCTTTTTTCCCTCCCCCTTCTTGATAGAGATTTTCCTCTCCGCCTCTAGCGGAGCCATGAGGCTCTACATAGCGTATGCGGACGCCCCGTCCCTCTCGGTGGTGGCCAACCACGTCGCAAAGGTGGCGAGGAGGGCGGGGCACGAGGTGTTCATGAGGACGTATCCGGACTTGATGGAGTACAGGATGCTGAAGGCGGAGGGGCTGCTCTACATATATCCCGTCAACCCGCCGATGGCCAGCCGCTACGCGGGGTTCTACGCCACGCAAGCGAGCTACATGCCGGAGGAGAGCCAGCTGTGGTACGGGACGGCGGAGGGGACGCCGTGGGGCCTGCCAGCGTCGTACCCCATGTGGAGGATGATACGCTTCGTGGCGAACTCGATGTATACGGCGTCGAAGCTCCAGGAGGTGGAGTACAGGGTGATCGACATCGTGCACCACGGCTACGACCCCGACGAGATGGGGGAGGCGCTCGACTACGTCGACGTGCTGAGGAGGAAGGTGGAGAGGGACTTCCAGGGGCGGATAATATTCACGGTCGTTGCCGGGGGCCACGTCCGGAAGGGCTGGAGCCAGCTGTTCGACGCCTTGGGCAAGCTGAGCGACCACGTGAGACAGAAAGTCGCGGTGCTCGCAGTGGCGCCGCAGAAGGTCGTCGACGAGATACAGAGGCGCGGCTTGGCCGACGTAGTGAAAGTCGTGGGGGAGTTCGGCAAGATGATCCGTAGGAACGTCCTCGCGGCCATGGCCGTGGCGGACTACGTGATCGTGCCGACGCTGGGGGAGGGCTTCGGCCTGCCGCTCCTTGAGGCGAACGCCCTGGGCAAGCCGGCGATACACTCTTGGTTCCAGCCCTTGTCGGAGTTCTCCGACAAGGAGTGCAACATAACGTTTCCCTACGACGATGTAAAAGAGGTCGTGGACAACGGCGTCGAGTTCGAGCTACATGTCTACGACCCGGAGTACCTCGCCGACGCGATAACCAAGGCCATCGGGATCTACGGCACGGCAGACTACGACAAGATGGCGTCCAAGTGCGTCGAGTCCGTCAAGCAGATGACTATATACGAGCTCTACCCGCGCCTCTTGTCCCACCTCAAGGCCTAGCGGATGGCGCAGTCGGCGACGTACGACCTCTTCGCCTCCCCCCTCGACATATCCAGCGCCAAGGCCAAGCTCAACGAGAAGCAGTTCGCGCCGGTCGTAGCGCTCCGCCTCGACACGTCGAACATGCCGTACTCCTTCGTAATGACCGCGTCTGCCTTGCTGGACTTCATATTCGCCGTCCAGTTCGGCGTCGACATAAGCATAGACAGCTGGACTTGGGAGCAGCTGCAGAATCTGCTGAAGAATCTGATCAACACGCAGACCATCTCAATCACGCAGATCGTGAATCCGCAGTACTCAAACGCGTTCAGCGAGACGCTGATCTCCAAGTGCATCTACGGCAAGTCGCTCTTCGACTTCTGCTACTACGACCCGGTATTTACCTTGGACAACGTCAAGTCGTGGCTGAGGAGCGCCATCAATAGGTCGAGCCGCAACGTGGCGACGCAGCCGACGCTGTCGGCCGTCAACATAAATCCGAACCTTGCGCAGTGGTTCAACTCGCTCCTCAACGCCGTGCTCCAAGCGCTGCAGAACGCGTGCTACCTCGACGCGTGCCTCCTCGACGTATCGCAGTTCGCGCCGGAGCAGGTCGACGTCTCGATTCTGCTGTACATATACCGCACGCTGCTGGAGGAGCTCAACGGCAAGCAACTCGACATACAGACGACCACGCTGGACGACGCCCTGTGGGGATGCGTGCTCGACTTCAGCCCGCTGGACGTCTGCCGGCTGACGCCGGTCGACGTGACGATCATGATGCCGGACTTCTGGCGCTACGTGTCGACCATATGGCTTGCCGTAAAGTCGAACTTCAGCCCGATGCAGACCGCGTCCAAGTCGGCATTTGTCGACCCGACCCTGCCCTCGGTGCCGATCCCGCCGACCTTGGCTGAGCTGTTCCAAGAGGCGTTTCCGCAGCTCGCGGAGAACGCTCCGTTCGCGCCCCTCACCGCGCCGGCGGAGAGGTGGGGCTCCCAGATGTCGCTCATATACAACGTCAGAAGCGCGGTCAGGAGGATGCTACGCGGCAAGCCGATCCCCGCGCCTATGTTGAACGCATACGCGAACGCGGCCGTCGAGTACTGCATGGCGTTCCACCACCGCAGGGACCGCTTGAGGTATAGGGTCTACGCCGGCGTCGGCCTCGCCAACTTCGAGCAGCTGTGGCTGTCGAAGTGGGCGGCGTACGGCCTCGACCAGGCGACCCTCCAGCAGATGCTCCCCGTCTTGAGGACGGTCTGCGCGGTGCCCGGCGGGAAGGACTCTCCCCTCTCGTAGCGCCTCCTCAACGCCGATAGAGAAATTGGAATATGTGCCGTCGCCGTCATGAGCTTCCTCGGCGTACCATATAAACAGCCCGCCCAGCCTCTGAGGGCCAGCGACTGGAATCTGCTCGTCCAAGCTGTTGATACCGTCTATGCCCTCGCGTTCTACCAAGTGAACGTCCTCTTCGGCGGGGTCTCGAACATCTACGTGGCTGGCCTTGTGGATCTTGACGGAGCTTACTTCGGGGACGAGATATATGTAAAGGGCCTCAAGGTCCTCCACGACCAAGACCCGATCTACATCTCCGCCTTTTTGACGCAAGCGCAGCAGCAGCTCTACCAGCTCGTGTCCGTCTACCTCCAGCAAGTGGACGCCGACATTAGGTCGGTCTACAGCCAGCTGGTCAGCCTGTCCGGCACGGTGTCGCAGATCAAGCTCTACGCCACGCCGTCGGCCGTGTCGTCCTTCGTGCTGCCGGTCACGTCGACGCCTACTCCGCTTACGTCGGGCCCCACGCCGATCAAGAGGGCGTTCCTGTTCGTCACGCAAGACACGCCGTATGTGGTCTACGTCGGCGGCGTCTCGGGCCAGCACTTCCCCATCGCGCCCGGCACGTCGACGAGCTTCGACGTATGCGACGCGTACTTGCTGTGGCTGCGGTCGCAGAACTACAGCTACGTCCGCGTGCTGCTTGAGCAGCTGTCGGGCAAGGTATGCTGAGCGACGGCGGCCGCGGCGACGCGGAGCTGGAGCTCGTGGTGTACGGCAAGGACGGCAAGATAAAGCGGATAGTGAGGGTCAAGGGCAACAAGTTCCTCACATGCGGAGTGTCGCTCTTGTGGCAGCTGCTCGCCGGGCAGGTCAGCAACCCGCAAGTCGGCCTCTGCGGCGGCGACTCGTCCGCATCGGTAGAC
>Ga0080003_1001056_pt1 | contig 15599 bp, 16 predicted proteins | sample JossMetagenome_FD_69206 | JGI IMG/M metagenome (GOLD analysis project Ga0080003, IMG submission 69206) | Hot spring microbial communities from Joseph's Coat, Yellowstone National Park, USA - JC2_E (SPADES assembly) (version 2) | ecosystem: Environmental > Aquatic > Thermal springs > Hot (42-90C)... | reverse complement strand
TGTTTATTTGGACTTCAAAAAAACCTTCATTTTCATAAAATTTTTTCAATCTCTTTATATCATCCATGAGTATATGTTTGTTGAAAGGGGGGTGCCATCTAAAAGCCAAGAGACTAAAGGGCTGCGTTTTCATATGGTCCAATAGTCTACCATCGCTAAAGGTATGGTTTCCTTTGAAGTTTATATCTCCAACGTAAGTGGGTTTTGTTTCTTTTATATAAAATACCAATCTTGATGCACCTTTTACCGGTATTATCTTATAGCTTATCCCTACGTCTGAATAGCCAGATTCTTCGTAAGCTTTTTTGATACGGTTTATAAGCTCATGAATTTGTTCTTCGCTTAAGACTTTTCCTAATTGAAATTGTTTTACAATCTCTATTTTTTCGTTTATGCTGGAAGATGGCGTTAAACCTCTAGTAGCTTGATTTAATCCAAATTTTCCTACCTCTGTTTCTATGCCAAGTTTTCTGGCAAGGTCTTTAGAGCTCAGTCTTTTGTTTCCTTTAAACTCTATCCGGTATATGATGGGTAAATCTTGGACTATGTATATAAGTTCTATGTGGTCGTCTTTTTTTACCTCTTTCACCGCTATATTTTTAAAATACCCTGTTTCATATAGCCTTTTTATGTCTTCATCCAATAGAGTTTGAAAAAATTGCATACCTGGATGAAGCTTCATAAAACCTTTTATTAGGCTTGATTGTATATATTTGTTGCCTATTACCTCTATCTTGGATATTGTTTGGGAAAAACCCAAAGATATAAATATCAGCAGAAGCAATATAAGTTTTTTCATCAATATTTTCTCTCCTCTGGTTTATACAAGCTTATATCTACTTCTTTGTAATTTAGCTTTAGCTCACCTTCTTTATAATAAACTATAGAATGTTTTAAGAAATTAAGATCGTCTCTTTCTTGATAATCCTCTCGCCAATGACCTCCTCTTGATTCTTTTCTATTTAAAGCAGCCAACGCCACCGTTCTTGATATTTCAAGCATGTTTTTTAATTCTAAAAGCTCAATAAGGTTTGTATTAAATACTTTTGACTTGTCTGATACCGGTATATAATTCCACTTATCTAAAAGTTCTGTAAGTTCTTCGTAAGCTTTTTTAAGGGAGTTTTCTGTTCTAAATATTCCCATATTAAACCACGTAGTTTCTCCCATCTTGTTTCTAACCTCATGGAGTTTAACGTTGCCATCTTTTTGCATGAGAGCACATATGTAAGCATCTGTGTCTGTAGATGGTTTTTTGTCTGAAAAGTCTGTGTTTTTTGCATATTCTTTTGCATATTCACCGGCATATTTTCCAAAGACTACAAGCTCTGTTAAAGAGTTTCCACCGAGTCTATTGGCTCCATGCACGGATACACAAGCACACTCTCCTACCGCCAAAAGCCCTTTGACGCTTGTTTGGGAGCTTTTAAAATCAACAACATCTATACCTCCCATGCAATAATGAGCTGTGGGTCTTATGGGTATTGGAGCTTTTACAGGGTCTACACCTTCAAAGTCTATGGCAAGCTGCCTTACTTGAGGTAAGCGTTCGGCTATTTTCTTTTCTCCCAAATGCCTTAAATCTAAATACACATAAGCAGATGTTCCTTCTCCTATCCCAAGACCGCTTTGTATTTCAAGCTCTATAGATCTGGAGACTATATCTCTTGGGGCTAACTCCATTTTATTTGGAGAATATTTCTCCATAAACCTTTCACCCTTAACATTTAAAAGGTATCCACCTTCTCCTCTTGAAGCTTCTGAAAGTAGTATACCAGTTTTGGCAAGTCCAGTGGGATGAAATTGGATAAATTCTATATCTTTTAGAGCCAAGCTTTTTCTTAAAGCCACCGCTTGTAAATCTCCGGTGTTACCAGAGGCGTTGGTGCTCCTATGCCAGTATATCCTTGCGAAACCACCCCCCGCTAATATGGCTACTTTTGTTTTTACATATAAAACCGTTGAATCTTTTATATTTAAAATCTCAATACCTTGCAAAGTATCATCTTGTATGTCTAAATCAAGCAAAAAATACTCGTTGAAGAAGTCTATGTTGTCTTTGGACATCGCTTGTTCAAAAAGTGTATGTAAAAGCACATGTCCTGTCCTATCCGCTGAGTATACGGTTCTTGGAAAAGAAGCTCCTCCAAAAGGTCTTTGGGCAATTTTACCATCTGTGGTTCTTGAAAACGGCACCCCCATTCTATCTAATTCATATATTGTATCCGGTGCATGTTTGCACATAAAATAAACAGCTTGTTGATCTGCTAAAAAATCGGCACCTTTTGTGGTATCAAAAGCATGTTTTTCTGGAGAATCGTTTGGATCAGCTACTCCTATACTGGCGTTCATACCACCCTGAGCAGCACCAGTATGAGATCTTGTTGGAAAAACTTTTGATATCACGGCTATTTTTAGGTTTTTATCTTTGGAGGCTTCTATAGCGGCCATAAGACCAGCCCCACCACCGCCTATTATTGCTATGTCATACTTTAGCATATAAATATTATATATTAAAATTTATTGAGATGAATTGTTAGGTTCTATCCCCCAGTTTTTTTCAATCTGTCCTGAGTTTTTGTTTGTGGGCTGTTGGTATTTTGCCAATGTGGTTAATTCACTTCCTTTTATATTCAATATGGTTATCTCCACTCTTCTATTCATAGCTTTATTTTGCGGTGTTGTGTTTGGCACCAATGGGTGATACTTGCCGTATCCAGCTATCTTTATCTTTGATGGATCAAAACCTTTTTGTATGAAGTACTTAGCAACAGAGGCTGCTCTATCGGTAGATAGTTCCCAGTTTGAAGGAAATATAGGCGTATGTATAGGAGTGTCATCTGTGTATCCTTCTATTTCTATGGGATTTGGCAAGCTTGATATTATTTTGTATATAGAATCAAGCAACGGATAATATTTAGGGTCTATATCAGCGCTACCGCTTTTAAATAGCACAGTGTCTTGAAGTATTAGCTTGATACCTTCTGGTACAAGTTTTATTTGAAATTTATTTTGTAGTCCCTCTTTCTCAAGCATTTTTTGTAGTTGTTTTAGTCGCATGTTTATATATGTCCCTTTTTGTGTTAGCTGTACTTTTGGAAGTACTGGTTGTGGTAATATTTGAGTTGGGAGCGTTTCTTCAAAGGGTAGTATCCTCATGCCCATAGCTTTTGCAAAAGCCTCTGCATATATTGGTATAGCTTTAGATCCTCTCATTATTGCGTATAATGCAATAAAAAGAGCTAAAAGAAGTGTTAAAAAATCAGCGTATGGTATAGCCCATTTTTCAGAGGCTTCTTCCGGACATTTGTGTTTTTTAGCCATAAAGCCCCATCCTAATATTAAAAGCTAGGTTACGCATAGGCGTTTAGTTTTTCCTCTATAAGTCTTGGGTTTTCACCTTTGGCTATTAGTCTTACACCTTCTATAGTCATGTAGCCAACCATGACGATCATTTCTAATTTCATTTTAGATTTTCTAGCCCATGATCCAAAAATAAGATATGAGCTTGCTATACCGTAAACTGTTGCCACAAAAGCTGTGGATATACCTTCGGCTAACTTATTTGGGTCGTTTAGCTCTGTTAAAGCGTGCATCAAACCAAACACAGCTCCGGTTAGACCCATAGTAGGTGAAGTTTCTGCACACGCTTTCCAATACTCAACACCTATCTTAAGCTCTTCCTCTTCTTTAGTTAGCTCTGCTTCTAATATTGACACTATAGATTCCTCATCCATACCAAGCACCATCAGTTCAACACCTCTTTTTATAAGAGGATCTTTTATCTCGTCTATGCTCGACTCTAAACTAAGTATCCCTTCTTTTCTTGCCTTTGTTGCTATCTCCAAAAGTTCTTCTTTGGTTTTTTCTGGATTTGCTACACTTCCGCTAAATACCATTTTTAGGGCTTTTATTATATAACCTACTTTTCCGGCAGGTATAGATCCTAAAACGCCCAATAGCGTTGATGGTATTACTATTAAAAAAGCAGGAGGCTGTATTAAAATTGCTAGATGAGCCCCATCTAAGAAACCTCCTAGCAAAAGTGAACCAAAAGCCAAAAAACCTATTATAGAAAATATATCCATATAGCCCTTACCTACATATCGGAAAATCTATCCAATATTTTAAATATATCACGTTTTTTTGTTCTGAAAGATGCTTTGTTGCATATTAATTTGGCGTACGATTCAAATATTTCTTCCATTATCATGAGCTCGTTTTCTTTTAGGGTTTTTCCAGTTTGGGTTATATCTACTATATAGTCGCTAAGCCCTATCATAGGGGCTATTTCCACAGATCCGTTTAGTTTTATGATTTTAATAGCTACATCTTTTTTTTCAAAAAATTCTTTGGCTATGTTTACATACTTGGTGGCTATTTTGGTAAAATGGAGCATCTTGTAATCTTGAAGTTTTTCAGATTTTCCGGCCACTACCATCTTACATTTACCTATGTTGTGTAAATCCAAGAGCTCGTATACGTTTTTTGGCTCCTCTTTTAATACATCGAGTCCTACTATACCTATATCTGCAGCTCCTTGCTCTACGTAAGTGGCGGCATCTGATGGTTTTACTATCAAAAACCTGAGTTCTCCTATATCTATTATGAGCTTTCTGCTTTCTTCAATTTTGCTAGGTATCAAGCTTTTACTAAGAAATAATTCCGATACTTCTTCCAACAACCTTCCTTTGGGTATTGCTACTTTAATCATCAAATTCTGGTTTCAGCCTTATGAGCACTTCACCGGGATTTATAACCTCTCCTATCTCTACCAAAATTTCTTCTACCTGTCCGTCTATTGTGCTTTTTATCTCGTTTTCCATTTTCATAGCTTCTACTATTAAAAGCGTATCACCTTCTTTTACCTTATCGCCTATACTTACTTTTATATCTACAACCTTACCTGAGATGTTTGAAGATATATCGCCTATGTCCTGGGCTTTTGGCCTTTTTGGTTTTACAGATGTTCCTTCTGGTATATCAACACTGCTGGACTTTTGTTGGGAAACTGTTATTTCTTTTATTGGTTCAACGGTAACTTCTTCTAACTGGTCGTTTATTCTTATGAAGAAGAGCTTTCTATCTTTTGACATACCTTCTCTGCCCACTATTTTTATATTAAACTGCTCACCGTGTACGGCTAAGTTAAATTCCACGGGTACATTTTCGTTGCAATCGCTATAAGCATGCTCTATTTCTTTCTGCACCAAACCTTTTTCAAATTTTTCTCGCCATTCGAAAAACTCTTTAGCTACTACTGGTAATATAGCGTAAGAAAGTACGTCTTCTTCGTTTCTTGCACCTGCGTCGTAAGCTTCTTTTCTTATTTCATCTAATTCATTTTCCAACAGATCGGCTGGTCTTATATCAAAATATGTTTTATCCTTTTCATCTTTTAATATCAGCTCCATAATTTCTAGTTTTATAGGGGCTGGTGGTCTTCCATATAGACCTTTCACATAGTCTTTTATTTCTTTTGTTACTACTTTGTATCTTTTTTTGTTTACTACATTTAGAAAAGCCTGAGACCCTACCATTTGACTTGTGGGAGTTACTAGTGGTGGATACCCCAGATCTTCCCTTACCCTAGCCACTTCTTTTAACACTTCTTCTAGCTTATCTTCTAAGTTTTGTTCTTTGAGCTGGCTTATGAAGTTACTGATCATACCACCTGGTACTTGGTGTGTTAATACGGATACGTCTGGATAAGGAGGCAGTGTATCGTATTTTTTATACTTTTTTCTAACCTCTCTAAAAACGTTGCCAGCTTCTTCATAAAGTGCTTGGTCTACATCTATTTGATAGCCAAATTCCTTAAAAACATGTATCATTGTTTCTCCAGACGGATGGGAAGTCTGAGATGCCAAGCTATAAAAAGCCGTATCAAACATAGTTGCTCCAGCCTCTAAGGCTTTAAGCTGAGCCATGTTAGCAAGTTCTGCGGTGGTCTGTGTATGCACATGTATAGGAAGCTTAAATTCTTGTTTTAGAGCTTTTACCAAATCAAAAGCCATTTTTGGAGTTAATATGCCAGCTTGATCTTTTATAGAAATTATATCTATACCCATATCTACTAAATCTTTTGCTATTTTTACGTAGTATTCGACAGTATGAACTGGGCTGGTTGTATACGACAGTACCCCTTTTACTATAGCGTTTGTGCTTTTGGCAGTTTCTATGGCTTTTCTCATGTTTCTAACATCGTTTAAAGCGTCAAAAATTCTAAAAACTTCTATTCCATTGTCGTAAGATTTCTTAACAAAAGCTTCCACCACATCATCTGGATAGTTTCTATAGCCTACGATATTTTGACCTCTTAGCAACATTTCAAGTTTGGTATTTTTTGCGATGTTTTTAAATTGTTTTAAACGTTCCCATGGATCTTCTTTTAGATATCTAAGACACACATCAAATGTAGCACCACCCCACACTTCCAAAGACCAAAATCCACATTTATCCAATATTTCTAACGCAGGAAGCATGTCTTCTGTTCGTACTCTTGTAGCTAAAAGGCTCTGGATACCGTCTCTTAGGCTAACATCGGTAAAGTATAATTTTTCCATATCACTATTATACACTAAAATGGTAAAATAATTTTCATGGTTGAAAAGCTAAAGATCTATTGGGAAAAATTTTTGGATTTTATTACATTACACCATGAAGTACCAATTCACATGTTGCTGTTGTCGTTTTTAACAGGGTTGTTGGGTGGTATAGGTGCTATAGTTTTTAGATCTATGATAGCATTCTTTCATAACCTTTTTTTTTATCAGAGAATAGATATTTTTTATAATGCCGATAAACATAGTTTACCAAGCCCCCTTGGTTGGTTTGTGATGTTTGTACCACCTTTGGCTGGTATGACAGTGGTTTATATAGTCCAAAACTACGCTATAGAAGCAAAAGGTTTTGGGACGCCAGAGGTTTTACATGCGATTTACTATAGAAAAGGTAAATTAAGACCAAGAGTAATAGGAGCCAGGATACTGGCCTCTTCAATATCAATTGGTGGTGGTGGGTCTGTGGGTAGAGAAGGCCCGATAGTGCAAATAGGTGGTGTAATAGGTTCTACACTAGGGCAAATATTTAATTTAGAATACTGGCAGATATATACGCTCATAGCTTCTGGTGCCGGTGGTGGCATAGGGGCTGCTTTCAACACTCCTTTGGCAGGTGTGGTTTATGCTTTGGAGGTTATATCCCCAGAAGCCAGCGTAAGAACTGTAATCCCAGCTATAATATCTGCTGGAGTTGCAAGCTATGTGGGTAGACTTTGGTGGGGCAATAAACCTTCTTTTATAGTGGAAAATACTAAATTTATAATACCTTCTCTAAAGGCCTTACCTCTTGAAGCTATAGCATTTTATACACTTTTGGGTATCTTGGTTGGTATAGGTGGTGCTATGTATGTATATTGGGTGTATTATTCTGAAACAGTTTTTATTAAAATCTCAAAAAACCCTTACATAAGACATTTTATAGGTATGACAATAGTGGGTTTTTGTGCTGTTATGTTTATGCATTTTACAGGGCACTACTACGTACAAGGTATAGGATATGCTACCGTTCAAGATGTGTTAAATCAAGTTATAAAAAATGCTTGGTTTTTAATATTTCTATTCTTCATGAAGCTTTTTTTAACTGGAGTTTCTCTTGGTTCTGGTGGCTCTGGTGGTGTGTTTTCTCCTGGTATTTTTATGGGCGCCACGCTGGGTGGGGGTGTTGGGCTTTTAGCTAAGCAAATAGATCCACACATTCCCATCAATATGGTATCGTCTGGTGTAGTTGGTATTGCAGCGATGCTGAGTTCTACGGTAAGCGCTCCTATTACCGCTGTAGTTATGAGTTTTGAAATGACAAGAGATTATAGAGTGGTGGTCCCGTCGATGATAGCTGCTGGTGTAGCTTTTGGTGTAAGGCGTATGATAATACATTATAGTATAGATACATTTAAACTAGAAAAACAAGGTTTTCATATACCAGAAATATATGTAAGAGTTTTACATTATCCTCATAAAGACGACTAAGAATGGGCGATACAGGGCTCGAACCTGTGGCCTCCACCGTGTGAGGATGGCGCTCTCCCAGCTGAGCTAATCGCCCTTAAGCGTTCTTAAAAATATTTTAGCATACCTTGTACTATTTTGTTGGTATCTATCTCGTAAGAACCGCTTGTTATTTTGGTTTTTAACTCTTCTACTTTTTTTGCCATATCCTGGACGTTGTCCTCAGCTTTTGGGCTGATGCTTTTAGCTATAGAAGATAGCTCTACTTTGTAAGCTTGCTGATTTTCTTCTTGAGTTAAAGGTGCTTCCTGAACATTGTTTGTGGTATTTTTAGGAAGCTTGCCTTTGCTGTTAACAGAAGCATCCGTACCAACGTTTCTAAAAACATCACCTTCTATCTTACTCATAACTTTAACCTCTATATAAATATCGGAATATATTTAAGATATTTTAATATAAATTGTTTGCAAGGCTTTTGTGAATATAAAACAAAGCTCTGGCTCCCAAGAGCAAGGATGCCATTAACCAATCTATCCATATCAAGAAAGCTATGATTAACCAAAGCGATGCGTAAACTATGCTTTTAATAAGTAAGTGTGATATGTATACCGTTATTACATATTTTAAAAGCAACAAAGCTAAGGATTCTACAGTGGATACTGCAAGTACATAAATTTTACGAATATTCTTGCTTGGTATAAAAATGCTGTATACAGAATAAAAAAATACTGTAAAAAACAGTAAATAGCTGAGATTTTTAGTAAATTCCAAAGGTAGGTTAAGATGTTTGAACACTAAGCTTATATAAAACAAATAAACAGAACCACCAGTAAATACTATAACAAAAAACATTAGGTACAAGAAATACATAAACTCTATGCGTTTTGCCTCTTTTTTATCCCACATCAACGCTATGGCATAATCTAAATCTTTTATAAATCCAGTAGAAAAATATAGAGATACCAAAGCTCCTATAATACCTGCTTTTAACCTCTTTTGCTCTAAATAGGATATGTCTTTTATTATTTTATTTGTAAAATCTGGAAACACAGCGCTAAAGTGATATATATAATTGTCTATTTTATTTTCTAAAAACATATGCAGAAAAAACCCAGCCCCAAGTATAAGGGGTACTATTGACATTATAAAACTAAAAGACAAAGCACCGGCATGATAGAGTATCTTTAATCTAAAAAAGTCTAATACAAAGTTTATTAGGTTTTTCACATACTTAAAATGCCGCTGTGAGTAGAACTATGATACCAGCCACTGTAACTCCAAGTACTACTATTGTGGTAACGAGGTCAACAGCACCCATTCCTTTTTCCATATCAAGCTCCTTTGGTCCTTTTGAGGACCACCTCTTTAAATTCCTTAAGCGTTGGATTTATGTGTATCGTCTCTTTTAATTTTCCTTCCAACACTTCCATAGTCTTATAGCCATTACCAGTAATATATGCTACTACAATCTCATCTGGCTTGAATTGCCCTTGTTGAGCTAGTTTCTTCAATACAGCTATTGTGGTACCGCCCGCTGTTTCTGTAAATATCCCTTCTGTTTGAGCTAAAAGCTTCATACCTTCTATTATGTCATTGTCATCGGCTGTTTCCCATGTGCCACCAGTTTTTCTTACTACATCAAGAGCATAAATACCATCTGCCGGATTTCCTATGGCTATTGATTTTGCTATGGTATTTGGTTTTACTGGTTTTACAAAATCAAGCCCTTCTTTAAAAGCTTGGGCTATCGGTGAACATCCTAAAGCTTGAGCCCCGTATACCCTAGTGTTATATTTGTCTATCAAACCTACTTTGTAAAATTCTTCTATACCCTTATAAATCTTTGTTAAAAGGGAGCCACTTGCCGCTGGAGTTACTATGGCATCTGGAGCTATCCAGCCAAGCTGCTCTATTGTTTCAAAAGCAAGTGTTTTTGAACCTTCCGCATAGTAGGGCCTTATATTTATATTTACAAAAGCCCATCCTAAATCGTTGGCAATTTCTGAGCATAGCCTGTTTACATCGTCGTAATTTCCATTTACTGCCACCACGGTAGGATTAAAAACAAGACTACCTATGATTTTTTGAGATTCAAGATTTGCAGGTATAAAAACGTAGCAATTTAGATCTGATTGAGCGCAATGAGCTGCTACAGAATTTGCCAAATTACCGGTGGATGCGCAAGCCCCAGTATCAAAACCAAATTCTTTTGCTTTTGATAAAGCTACAGATACAACTCTATCTTTAAAAGAAAGTGTTGGATGGTTTACCGAATCATCTTTTATATATAAACTGTTAAGACCAAGTATTTTTCCAAGTTTATCTGCTTTTTTAAGAGGGGTAAAGCCTGCTGTTAGCCCAACGGTAGGATTTTCTACAGGTAATAAATCTATATATCTCCATAAACTTTTTGGGCCTTTTGATATGTTTTCTTTGTTTATTGTGCTTTTAATATAATCATAATCATAATTTACTTCCAAAGGACCAAAACAAAACTCACAAACGTGTATCGGCTCTATAGGATATTCACGCTTGCATTCTCTACACTTTAGTCCTTTGAGTTTTGCCATTTCCTAAAAACCTCCAAAATTTAATAAATAATTATTATAACTCTTTTAAGAAAACATGGATGCGATTTCTTGCTTAGTGGTTTTTGCTGTTTGAAGGAGACTTCTTCCGGTTTTTTTTCTTGCTATCTCCATGAGCCCAAGAGTCGTATATCCATAAACGGTGGTCTGTACATTGTCTTTGGAAAAGCCTTCTTTCAATACATCAAGCACCTCTTTTCTATGGGCTTGGTCTTTCATGAAAATAAAATCTATCATTATAATACCACCTATATTTCTAAGCTTTATTTGTCTTGGTATTTCTTTGGCTGCTTCCAAGTTTGTGGAGTAAGAGCTTGATTCTATACAATCACAGGTATTTTTACCGCTGTTTACATCTATTGTCGTCATAGCCTCCGTCTCTTCTATCACCAAAAACCCACCGCTTTCTAACCATACATACTTGCTTAAGACTCTATTTATATGTTTTTCTATCTCAAAGAGGTTTTGAAGCTTTTCGCTGTCTATTATAAAATCCACGTTTACATTTAATTCGTTTGACAATACAAAATTGAGGATATCACTGTAAGCTTTATCATCTGACACCACAATTTTTTCTATATTAAATAGATAATCTTTTAAAATTGATATATAAGAAGGTTCTTTTGGCTCTAACGGCATAATAGCCTTATAAGATATATCTTTTATTTTCTCTACCTTTTTTCTGTAAAATTCAATCTCTTCTTTTATCTTGTCTATATTTACGTGTTTTGCCTGAGTTCTAAGTATTATGGATTCTTTTCCTTTTAAAAGCTCATAGACGCTTTTAATATAATAATCTTTTAGCTTTTCATCAAAAAGATGTGATATTTTTACACATTTTTCTGATTCTTGATAAACTATATATTTTCCCTTGAAAGATAATTTTGTGGTTAGCTTTGCTCCTTTGAACTTTGAAGGCTCTTTTTTGATTTGGACAATTGCATAATCCCCTACTTTATATCTCTTATCGGCTTCTTTAAAAGGCAGATACCCATCTTTTTTTAAACCTATATCCACAAAATAGCCTTCTACTCCCTGTGTTATAGACTTTATCTTTCCTAAAAATATAGATGATGTGTAGTCTGGTTCTATCGAGTTGTCTACTTTCAGATCCACAAGTTCATTGTTTTTTAAAAGCATTGAAAACGTGAGGTTGTCTTTTTTATATGCTATCAGTTTCATCTTCTATATTTTCTAATATCTTCAATATCTTAGCAGCCCTATCAAAAGACTCATCTTCCAAGCCATCCAAGAAATTATTTAGCATATCAAGAAGCTTGTTGCTATCTTTTGATTTTGTATATGAGCTTCCATCTTCTAAAATAATCTCTTCATCTGCAAAGTTCATAAAAATAGTTCCCTTGTTTGTATGAACCTTCCAGCTCCTATCTATAAAATGATGGTTCCAGGCCACTTCTATGCTAAATGGCACATCTTCCATAAGCTTACCTTCTATTTTCCATGTATGGCCAGTTTTTATGTTTTCTATAGAAACATCTCCAAAAAGATACAGCAGGTTGTATAAATCATGCCAAGCCAAATCCCATAAAGGATTTATATAACCACTGCCCTTATTTAGTCTTTTTATCTCTATATGTTTTGGTTTAGTGTGTTTTGGAAATTCTTTTATACATAAAGAAAACCTCTCTATTTCTGAGATCCATATTTTATGCTTAAAATTTTCTAAAGACATAAATTCATTAAAGGATGTGGCAGGGGGCTTTTCTATAAGGACATCTACACCTGTTTGGAGTATTTTTTTAGATATCTCCACATGTTTGGTTGGATCTGTTACCACTACAGCTTTCGATATCGGGATGCTTATATCTCCCACGTCGCATACATACATCAATCCTTTGTCGATTACTTTGTTAACATCAACATCGCAAAGTACGATTTTATCTGTTATTTGTTTTAAAACGTTTAGATATTTGTTTCCCATGTTTCCAACGCCAACTAAAACTACATGCTTATCGCTATTCATATCTCACCTAGTTTATAAGATTTTATCAAAAGCCTTTGCTGTTCAACCACATAACTTCTTATTTCTTCTTCTTGTTCTTTTGATAACTCTTCAAACTTTATCCCATAACAATAGTGATCTAAAGCATCAAATTTATTTTTTACGACTCCAAGTATCATTAAATCTTTCTCGTATATATTAAATAGTACAAAGACATTTTGAAACTCCTCTAATGAAAAACTTGTGCAAAACCTAACGCCACCTACGCTAAGATCTTTTATCACCCCTTCTATAAGCTTATTTTCTTCTGGTTCTGGTAATATTTTTTCGTTTTTATAAGTTTCTAATTCTTCGCTTGTGGGTATATATAAATAAGCTTTCAAACTTATCTCTATTCTTATAGCATCTCTGATAGGTGTTCTCACTACGTGATTAGAATGTTCTACTTTGTATAAAATTTTACCAGCATCTTTTGATACTTCAACCACTTTTGATGTAAAAGAGTTTTGTACGTAATCTTGCGTCGTGAAGCTGAATGTTATGGTATCTCCAGGCTTTATTGGAGAAGCTTCTAAATTGTACAGGGCTAAATATATATACTTTTCATCCTTATCCCACACTACAGCTTCATACTGCCTTTCGTTGAATATAATTTTACCATTCTGATAAAGCTCTATATCTTTTGTGGTAGATATAGGCAAGAACCAAGGCACTTTTTCAAAACCAAGCTTATGTCTCATTTGATTTATGATGACTGTGTGAGAACTATCTTTTTTGAGGATTTTAGAAGCTATTATTTCAAATACTTTTTTGTTGTTAAAAACAAGCGATATATTCCATCTGTAATCTTTGGAATATTTCCAAAGAACATCGGCTTCTTCATCTGATAAGCCGTATTCTTCTTTGGCTTTTTTAAAAAAATCTTGTTTTAATTTTGCCTTTTTTTTAGCTTCTGCTATTGTGTAAGGTACCAAGAAAAACAATAAAATAACCGTTAATAGCATCCATAAAACTATTATTATGTTTGTGGTATTCGAACTACTGTACCATATGTTTACTGCTTGCTGTAAAGTATTCATTAAATCTTATTCGGAATTTTGCAGATATCTTTCAGCGGACATTGCAGCTATGCAACCTTCTCCAGCAGCAACAACAACTTGACCTGTTTGACCACTTCTGCAATCCCCGGCGGAAAATATGCCTGGTACTGAAGTTTCCATGTTGCTGCTAACTTTTATATATCCATACTCATCTAATTCTACTAAACCTTTTACTATATCTGTGGCCGGTATCATACCTATAAATATAAAGACACCATCTACAGCCAAAATAGATTGTTCACCGGTTTTAGTATCTTCCAACAATAAAGAATTAACAAAATCGCTACCTTGGATGGCTTTTACCACTTTGTTTGGTACAAACTCTATTTTTGGATTGGAGAAAACTCTATCTTGAAGAAGTGGTTTTGCCCTTAACTTATCTCTTCTGTGTATTAGGTAAACTTTTGAGGCAAAGCGCGTTAAAAATATCGCTTCTTGCGTTGCAGAATCACCACCACCAACAACCGCTATAGGCACATCTTCAAAAAGAGCACCATCGCAAGTGGCACAGTAAGAAACGCCTCTATTGAGAAATTCTTTTTCACCAGGTACATCTAATGTTCTCATTCTGGCACCGGTAGTTATGATAACGGTTTTCGCTTTTAACTTCGATCCATTGTCAAGTTGAAGGATTTTAATATTATTATCGTCGTTTTTCACAGATATCACACCTTGCCTATGGATTTTAAGACCAAATCTTTCAGCTTGAGCTTTGAATTTGCTTGTAAGTTCTTTGCCGCTTATACCTTCTGGAAACCCAGGATAGTTTTCTACTAAATCCGTTATAGCTATTTGGCCACCAAGTGTTGATTTTTCCAAAAGTATTACATCCATCTTCGCTCTAGCACAATAAAGCCCGGCTGTAAGACCGGCCGGACCTCCACCAATTATTATACAATCGTAAATTTTATGAGTGTTTATCATAAATTGTTTTTGATCATCTTTCTTAAGCTATCTTCTGGTTGTACACCAACTCTTGTATCTACCACTTCGCCATTTTTAAACATCATTATAGTAGGTATAGCTCTTATACCGTATCTCATGGATACACCTGGGTTATCGTCTGTGTTTAGCTTACCTACCTTTATTTGGCCAGCAAATTCACCGGCTAGTTTCTCAACGACTGGGGCTATGATTCTGCAGGGTCCACACCAAGGTGCCCAAAAATCAACCAAAACTGGAACTGAGGAGTTTATGACCTCACTTTCCCAGTTAGCGTCTGTAAGTTCAACAACATTTTGTGCCATCTTGAACCTCCTTAAACAATAAATTATAAACTTCTATAGCTCTTTTGTCCTTGATAAAATAACATATTATAGCTCCTTCTCTTTTCCATCCTACAATACCTTTTGAGCGAAGTATGGCAAGGTGCTGAGATATATTTGGTTGTGGGATTCCTAGCACATCCCCAAGATTTTTTACACATTGCTTGTGTTCTATCAAGAGTTCCACTATTTTAAGCCTAATGGGATGCCCTAAAGCTTTTAAAAACTCGGCTATATCTACCAAGCTTTCTTCTTTGTCTACTTCTATACTCATAATGAAAATATTATAAACTAATTTTGTTATACACAATGGTTTATTGTAACTTGTATATATATTTTCCAAATCATATTAAAAGCTCAATAAAAAGAGGGCCTCCGGAAGGTAGTTATGGATGGACAAAGCGTTTTCCGGAGGCTGTTTTAGGAATTGACAAAAAGCGGTCATCTAGATTAAAAACTATATTGAGCGTTTATATAAAATGTGCGTCCTGGTTCTGGTAAATTTACTCCTATATTGAAAGGATTTGAGTAATAATCGTTATACATGTAATATTCTTGATTTAGAAGATTATCAACCCCAAGCACCACCGATATGCCGTTTTTAAGATTTATCCCACCAGATACATTTACCAAACCATACCCTGGTACTTTTTTCTCGTTTAAATCTGTGTTTA
>Ga0080003_1001055_pt1 | contig 15609 bp, 15 predicted proteins | sample JossMetagenome_FD_69206 | JGI IMG/M metagenome (GOLD analysis project Ga0080003, IMG submission 69206) | Hot spring microbial communities from Joseph's Coat, Yellowstone National Park, USA - JC2_E (SPADES assembly) (version 2) | ecosystem: Environmental > Aquatic > Thermal springs > Hot (42-90C)... | reverse complement strand
AGAGGAGGATAAAGAAAGCTCAAAAAGCTTTGAGCAGGAAGAAGCTCCTGCTTGCTGGAAGGTAGCAGGATTACAACAATGCAAAGGATGACTGCAGCGGAATTTAGCGAACGCACTTGTGGATATGCTGCACAGAGGGATTTCAAAGCTGGAGCAATCATACTTCAGCGCGCTCTGGTAGGCATGCCCGAATTTATGCCTGTGGAGACACCTACGGCGAGGCAACAGACCGGTCAACTGGGTCAGGCTGTTGCTAGTCGTGTGTCGTTGAATCAGGAAACAAGTTCCCATATTGCCGACGAACCCATACTGGGGGATAGCAATGCGGGAAGCTCACGCGCTTCAGCGTGAGAGGATGTCACTAAACTTATGGTAAATGAAGATCACCCAGAGTTTAGCAATAAAAAGGGCCATGGATCACATTAAGAGCACCTTCATTGGTGTAAGATAAATTTAGGCGAAATACGATATCGCTAATTCCAGGATGGTTCTGCCTAAGGCAATTAATTAATCAATAAACCCGTTAAAGCTTATATAATATACAGCCAGATGGCATGTTAGATAAACCATGAGCAATGTGGAAGTGTATCTGTTTGAAGAAGCAGCTCCGTTGAACCTGACAAAGTTTGAGTTGGGAGGAAAAGGATACGGTCTTGTTGAAATGACAAAGCTGGGGCTCCCCGTGCCGCCCGGTGTTGTAATTACAACAAGAATGTGCAACGAATATTTTAAGAGAGGAAAGACCCTGTGGCCTGAACTGCAGGATGCAATAACTCAAAAGGTAAAAATACTTGAAAACAAGGTTGGAAAGCATTTTAATGATAAAAATAATCCCCTACTTGTTTCTGTAAGGTCAGGTGCTCCGTATTCAATGCCGGGTATGATGGATACGGTGCTTAACCTCGGAATAAATGATATGGTGGTTGATGTTGTGGCCAAAAAGTTCGGTGATGAAAGATTTGCTTACGATACATACAGGCGCTTCATACAGTTATTCGGAAAAATTGTGATGAGGGTTCCTGGGGAGCTCTTTGATAGGGAGCTTGAGAAGCTAAAAGATGAGCTGAAGGTCAAGAATGATATTGAAGTTTCGGCAAACGGGTGGAAGGAGCTAGTTAAAAGGTACAAGAAAATTATAAAGGACAGTACAGGCAAGGACCTGCCTCAGGATCCATGGGAACAGCTATTTATGGCGGTTGGTGCGGTGTTTGAATCCTGGTGGAACCAAAGAGCTATTGAATACAGAAAAATCTACAAAATACCTGATGAGCTTGGAACAGCCGTAAACATAGTGATGATGGTGTTCGGGAACATGGATGACAGGAGCGGAACCGGGGTAGCATTTACAAGGGATCCTTCAACTGGTGAAAAGAAGCTATACGGCGAATTTTTGCTCAAGGCGCAGGGAGAAGATGTAGTGGCTGGTATAAGGACCCCGGTCCCCGTTGAAAAGCTAAGGGACATAATGCCGGAAGCGTACAGACAACTGGAGGATATTTCTAGAAAGCTGGAACAGTATTTCAAGGACATTCAGGATATTGAATTTACAGTTGAAAGCGGAAAACTTTACATGCTGCAGACAAGGAATGCCAAGAGGACTGCAGCGGCCGCAGTTAAAGCAGCCATAGACATGGTAAACGAGGGGCTGATAAGCAGGGAAGATGCAGTGCTGAGAATAGAACCAAACCAGATTCAGACCCTCCTGTACAAGCAGATAGATCCTAATTTAAAGACATCGCCAATAGCTAAGGGGCTCCCAGCTTCACCGGGTGCAGCCGTGGGGAAGGTAATTTTTACAAACGAAAGGGCGCAGGAGCTGAAAAAGAATGGGGAAAAGGTAGTGCTTGTAAGGCCTGAAACTACGCCAGAAGACATAGCGGGAATAGCAGCAGCTGATGGCGTGCTCACAAGCAGGGGTGGAATGACAAGCCATGCGGCGGTGGTTACAAGGGGGATGGGCAAACCGTGCATAGTGGGCGCAGAGTCAATTAAGATTAACATGGATAAAAAGTACTTTGAAGCAGGTGGAAAGACAATTAAGGAAGGTGATATAATAACCATTGACGGAACAACAGGTGGAGTATTTGTCGGGGAGCTGCCTCTGGTTGAGCCAAAGCTAAGTGGTGGCGTTGCCCAAATTCTGGAATGGGCAGACGGTTTCAGGAGGCTTAAGGTTAGAGCTAATGCCGATACTCCGGAAATGGCAGCGAAGGCCAGGGAAAACATGGCCGAGGGGATAGGGCTCGCAAGAACAGAAAGGATGTTCAACGCTCCTGACAGGCTTGCGCTTGTGCAAAAGATGATACTTTCAGACACCCCGGATGAGAGGAAGAAATATCTAAATCAGATAAAACCGTTGCAGAAGAACGATTTCAAGGCACTGTTTAAAATAATGAAGGGATTGCCGGTCACTATAAGGTTGCTTGATATGCCATTGCATGAATTCCTTCCAAAACTTGAAGAAATACTGCCAGAGGTGACTGAATTGAGGATCACTGGCAGAGACAAAAAGTTGCTTGCTGAAAAGGAAAGAGTGCTGAAAAGGGTAATGGAACTCAAGGAATACAATCCAATGATGGGCCAGAGAGGTGTAAGGCTTGCGCTGATGTATCCTGAAATATACGAAATGCAGGTCGCAGCAATATTTGAAGCGGCACTGGAAGTACAAAAGGAGGAGGGTGAAGCCCCAATAGTAGAAGTTATGATTTCTCAGCTAGCGGAGGCGGAGGAGCTTAGGCGTGCAAGGGAAATAGTGATGAGGGTGGCTGAGGAGACAATGAAGGCGAGTGGTAGGAGCTTAAAGTACAAGATAGGTACAATGATTGAAACACCGAGAGCAGCCCTCACAGCATCCAAGATAGCCAAGTATGCAGACTTCTTCTCATTTGGCACCAATGACCTCACACAGGCCACATTTGCCTTCAGCAGGGACGATGTTGAAGCCAAATTCATACCATTCTATGTGGATAACAAGGTTATACCGGCAGACCCATTCTCAACACTCGATGCTGACGGTGTGGGAAGGCTGGTTGCAATAGGTTCAAAGGAGGGCAAGGAAGCCAATCCAGAGCTTGAAGTTGGTGTATGCGGGGAAACAGGCGGGGACCCAGATTCAATAGAGAAATTTAACAGCCTTGATGTTGACTATGTAAGTGCATCGCCTTATAGAGTTCCCATAGCCAGGCTAGCTGCAGCACAAGCAGAACTCAAGAAGAAGCATAAAACATCAACTACCGCCTGAGCTTCTTTCTTTCCTTTTTACAGGCATCATTTAACATTTTTGCAAGTCTGGAATTTTTTGCCTTTATTTTTTCAACATATTCTAAAAATCCCCCTTCATTTTCAGTTACACAGTACACTGCAGCTAAGTTGTACTGTGCCTCCGTAAAATCTGGGTCCAGTGCCAATGCCCTTTTAAAGCAATCCTCAGAAACGGCATAGTTTTTTTTGTGAAAATTTACCAGCCCAAGGTTGTACCAACCTTTTTTTTCATCAGGGTACATTTCCGTAATTTGTCTGAATTTTTCCTCAGCCTCCTCATTTTTACCTAGCTCAGCAAGTGCAACCCCGGTGTTAAGTAGCGCGTCCTTATAATGAGGGTCAATATTGAGTGATGCCTCAAAAGCTTTAAGCGCATCATTCCTTTTACCGATCATGATGTATGATTTTCCCAGTAAGAGTGCAGCCTCTTTGCTTTCTGGAGATAAAGAAAGCGCCCTAGAAAAGGACTTGACAGCGTCCTTGCCTTTGCCCAGATAGAAATATGAATATCCCAGTAACATAAGTGATTCATAGTGATCATAACCGTATTTTTCAAAATTCTTAAGTGACTTGACTACATCTTTATAATTTCCCTTGTTAAAGCTTTCCCGCGCTTTTTCCAAGATCCTCACCCCCCTAAAGTAACGATAGTTTCCTCAAGAAGGTTCAGTTCGTAGTTTATAGCATTCAAGCTTGACCGCATAATACAATTCCCTTTATTTAAGCATTTAACCATAATCAGATTGTTCTCTTTTACAAATCCGTGAGCAAGAAAGCTCCGACATTCATTGAGGAGATGAATTGCGAAGTATATATTTATATACCATTAATGAGAATAACATAACAGAGAATATGCGTAGAACAAATACAGTACGCATCATTGTTGGAAAGGAGACTAAAGCTAAATTAACTGCTATTGGAAAGGCATTTGTTAACGCTGGAACGAAGTTAACATGATGAGGCTTGGACAATACAAGAGACACGAGCTTCGCAAAGACAGAAAAAATCGTTTATGAAAAATACAAGTCAGCATTGCACGGGGCAAACATTGAGCAAGTAACACGAAAGAACGCTTCTGCATGGAAATCGTTTTTCAAGCTTAGCAAAAAGAAGAAAGAAGGGGAATTGCCTAACTGGATGAAACCTAAACCTCCTCATAAAAAGAAAGATGATTTGTTTCTTTTGATTAGAAATGACAAGTACAAGATTGAAGGAAACTAAATATATCTTTTGGACTTTAACCTGAGGCTTAAGTTCAACGGAAAGCTCAAGTGGGTTGGCAAGCAGGGAACCCTTGAGATATTTTACGACAGAATAAGTAGGAAGTGGTACGCAAGGATTCCTATGCGTGTTAAATTGGATAATAAACCAAGGGGCAAAATGAAGGCAGGGATAGACCTAGGCATTGCAAACCTTGCAACTGTAGCTGTTGAAGATGGTTCATGGATGCTCTTCAAAGGAGGCTCAGTACTATCTGAATTCAAGAAGATAACAAAGCGCATCTCAAAGGAAAAGAAGAAGCTTGCAAAGCACGGTCTTAAAACAAGCAGGAAGCTTGAAATGCTGTACAAGAGACGTGCTGTCCTGCTAAAGAATGCTAGGGAAGGACTAGCTAGGGAAATCGTAGAGACACTGTATGACAAGGGTGTAGGGGAAATAGATATTGGCTATCCAAAGGGCATAGCTCAGGGCAAAGGAAATGAAAGGAATTCAAACTTCTGGAACTATTCATCAATAATAACACGAGTTAAGCAGGTAGGCAAGGAATACGGCATGAAAGCCTGTGAATGAGGCAAATACATCAAAGACGTGTTCTCTGTGTGGGGAAATTCACGAAAATGTAAGAATAAAGAGGGGATTGTTTGAGTGTCCTCACACGAAGAAGGTAATAAACGCAGATTTGAACGGAGCAATAAACATGATGAAACATAGTCCGATGAGTATAAGTGGCTAACTGAAGGCACAGCCTGTGGTCTGGAGCGGGGTGGGCAACCACTAGCAATGAAACAGTAGAATGATTGCGGTAAACCGCGAACCTATGATCAGCTTTGAAGGAACCACATTTCCTTTAGGGCTGTGAGGATGTCAGAGTGACATATAGAAAGAAATAGAGACGGTCAATGGATTACACATACCCAAGAGTATAATACACTATTTTGTACAGGAAATAAGGTTAAAGCTGAAGAAGGTGAACGCCATGATAACAGTAGGAGAAGAAAAGCCAAAGACCATAATGGGCACAGAAGTGAGGAGCATCTATAAAATGTCAAATGAAGTCAGTGTCATTATATTAAATTAGTGGATTTTCTAAAACTTTGCCTTTTTCCTTTCATTAACTTTACCGGTAAAGCTGAACTTCATTACATCAAGCTTGAGCAGCTGTATGGCGAGAGCCGGGTCGACTCCCTTGGGGCACACCTCTGAGCAAGCGCCAGCATACTCGCATCCCCATACGCCCTCAAACGTATCTATTTTTTCAAGCCTCAGCTTCTCTCCCTTATCCCTTGAATCACTGTTGTACCTGTATGCCTGGGACAGCGCCTGTGGTCCAAGGAACCCCGGCTTTGTGTTACTCACAGGGCAAGCATCGACGCAAAGCCCGCACTTTATGCAGTAAGAGAACGGCAAATAATAGTCAAGCTCACTTCTTTCCTGTCTGTACTCCGATTTGGCACTGAATTTTTCCTCAATGTTGTCAACATACAGCCATGGCATCACAGACTTGTGCTTTTCAAAGAATTCACCCATGTCAACAACAAGATCTTTGAGAATCGGGTGTCCTTCCATAGGTCCCACATAAATCTCATCCTGTCCGAGGGATAATAGGTGAGTCTCGCATGCCAGCCTGGGCCTCCCATTAATGACCATGCCGCACGAGCCGCATATTCCCATCCGGCAACTATACCTCACTGATAGTGTAGAGTCCTGAGTCTCCTTCACTTTGATCAATGCATCCAACACTGTTGTGTACTTGTTGGCCTTGACCACATACTGGACACGATTCATTTCATGAGTTTCCGGCCTGTATCTGGTTATGTTCAGCTTTATATCCCTATTTGCCCCTTCCATCAATCCTCTCACCTTTTACATAAACATCTTTAATCCCTATTACGCCATAAATTAGGGCTCCTATGGCGATCAGACCCATCAGAACATACTTGATATCATTTATACCATGGAACGGAATGATGATCACGCTTATGATCAGCAACAGGGGGACCCCCATCATTGAGATGTACTCCAGTACCATCACTTTTGAAGCCTTCATGGCCACCACCATACCAGCATTACGATGAACGCGATTGCCCATATTGCAATGACAATATAGGGTGCAACTTTTAGGTATTCAGAACCCTTTACGTACCTGGCCCTATAAAGCGAGGTGAATTCTTTGTTCAGGTGGCCGAACACCATGCCACGGCTTCTGGCAAGGGCCAGGCCCTTTACTGTTTCAAAAAGCTGGGGAGCAAACAGCACCCATACTACAGCTGTAAGAATTTTCACAGCAAGCCCAAGTGCCGGATAAAACATCCAGGCCAGCACAAGAACACCATACACTATGGAAACGGGAACAAGTATGCGGTAGAACAACATGTGTATGAACCCCTCCTTGTAAAATGACGCCAGCCTAGCTATCCTCGATTGCGATCCGCGCATGTCCTTCCTTTTGTCATTCATCAGTACTTCCTCTCCATTGGCTGCCATCTAGTGATACTCACGCTCAAATACGATATCTTAGGTAAACTCTCGGTTCTGTAAGCAAGGGTATGCTTGAGGAAGTTCCTATCATCCCTTGCGGGAAACTCTATCATAAAGTGAGCACCTCTGCTCTCCTTCCTGTTTATTGCTCCCTCAACTATAGCCTGCGCAATCTCTATCATGTTGCCTATTTCTATTGCCTCCCTCAGGTTTGCATTGTACACGCTGCCCTTGTCAGACACGTAAATTTTCCTGTACCTACTCCTTAGCTCTTGTAGTTTCTTCCTTGCGGTTTCAAGCCCTGCTGAGGTCCTGAACACATAAACATATTCATCCATGGTGTCCCAAAGCTCCTTCCTCAGCTGGTATGGATTTTCTGTTCCACTATTTGATAGAAGCCCATCTATGTCACGCTCGGCTGAATCAAGTATATCATTTATGTCATCAACATGCATTAGTGCGTTCTCCATTGCAAACTTCGCTGCAGCCTCCCCCTCCATTCTTCCCCAAATTACGCACTGGCTGAGGGAGTTACTGCCCAACCTGTTTGCACCATGCACGCTTACGCAACCGCATTCTCCCGCGGCCCAAAGTCCCTCTACAGCAGTGTTTTCGTCAAGCATGACCTGGCCATACAGGTTGACGTTTATTCCACCCATAGTGTGATGTGCTGCGGGTCTGACTGGTATGGGCTCCTTTGCTGGGCTGAATCCTAGAGTCTTTGTAACGAGCTCCTTTATCATGGGAAGTCTTTCGTCGATCTTGGCTTCACCTAAGTGCCTTAAGTCAAGCAACACATACTTTAACCCTGATGTATCGTCTATAAATCCCCTGCCCTGATTTATCTCTGTAATTATTGCCCTAGAAACTATGTCCCTCGGAGCAAGCTCCATCTTGCTCTTTGCATAGTCCTCCATGAACCTCCTGCCCTGATTGTTCAGCAGGTAGCCGCCCTCCCCCCTGGCTGCTTCAGTTATTAGAACCCCTGAAGGGATCAGGCCAGTTGGATGAAATTGGGTGAACTCCATATCCTTGAGTGGAACGCCGGCCCTATAAGCCATCGCAATACCATCACCCGTGCTGGAATAGGCTGTGGTTGTGAACCCGAAAACCCTAGATGCCCCACCTGTTGCAATTATGCCGGCTTTTGCCACAAATGCCTTCCTTTCACCGTTCGAAAGGTCTATCGCTATGAACCCCCTGAACCTGTTCTCCTTGATCACAAGGTGCGTGGCGTAGTGCTCATGAAAGATATCGATGTTCGGAAAGCTGAGTATGTTGTCGTACAATGCATTGAGCATGAAGAAACCGGTTTTGTCTGCAGCAAACGCCGTCCTGGGCACACTCATCCCCCCGAATGCCCTAAGCATTATCCTGCCGTCCTCAGACCTGTTCCATGGAACACCCAGGTGGTCAAAGAACCGAATTTCATTTGGTGCTTCATTAACCAAAATTTCAATAGCCTGTTGATCCCCCAGGTAATCACCGCCCTTAGCCGTGTCAAATCCATGTAGGTCTATTGAATCACCATTTTCGCCAGGGTAGAGGACACCTGATATTCCGCCCTCTGCCGAAACCGAGTGGCTCCTCATGGCATGCATTTTTGATATCAGTGCTATCCTTATATTGCCTTTTGAATAGTAAGCTGCCTGAAGTGATGCCCTCATGCCTGCAAGGCCAGACCCGAGAACAGCAATATCATATTTTAGTATCTGCATATATGATGCACCACCGCGGATTTGCTGCATTCGTGAATCATGATCATTTGATGATGCTTTCTTGGTTTAAATTATATATTAACACTGTTATGAAAAAATCAGTAATAATCTGTGGCTTTTAGCTAAATATGTTCATTTTTACAAGAACTGATTAGACACCCATTTGGTATTATGAAAATTTTATTCAGAACCTGAGGCGTTGTTTTGAAGGGGTGTGCCGTGCCCTGGAAGCAGTATTTCATAGTCAAGTTCAAGCAACTTTTTCATGCTTATTAGTGCCATTTCCCTGTCCGCATCATAGTCTCCAACACTTCCCTGAACTCTGCCGTCAATTACAGTAAGGCTGTCCCCAGAAAACAACGCCCTACCATCATACAGCGCAATTGACCCAGGAGTGTGTCCCGGCAGATGAATAACTTTAAAGCCGAATACGTTATCTCCATCATGTAATTTTTTGTCAACTATTGTAGATGTGTATTTTGAATACGCTCTCCTCATATCCTTTGGCATCTGGTCGATGTGTTCAGGCGTTCTTTCTCCAGTTATGTATGGCTCATCATCCTCATGCGCAAAAATTGGGGCTTTAGTGACCCTTTTCAGGGCTGCAGCGCTTCCTGCATGATCCACGTGATAATGGGTAAGTATTATACCATTCACCTTTATAAGGTCGCACTTTTTTAGGAAACCGCATATTTTCCTTACATTTCCTGGCATGCCAGAATCAATTATTATTCCCTCATTACCCCACCTTACAAAATACGAATTGGCATTAATGGGATCTATGGGTATCCTATATATGGCATAATAAACACCAGCCATTTATTATATTAATAATCAATTTATTATATTTAAAATTTTATCAATTTTTCTAAAATCTGCAGGCATTTCGCAAATTGCACTTTCAAACAAAAATGCATAGCATCATCGCAGTTTTCTTTCGCTATAGTTTAGGCGCATTATCATGACCAGGCAGAACCGTGACCGGCTTCGTTATAACTATTTTTCTCAAGCGATTTTTTTGCAGTTTTAACGTCCCGCTAAACCTTCCTCTCTCTGTTATTCCGCGGTATGTTTCAATGACATTCCAGTTGGTGCCTCACCATAGTGTCTTAACGGGCGAAAAGAGTCCAAAAGCAAATGCGTTGTTGGTGTAAAGGGCACAAGAGAAGTCCTTGTCTCAGCACTGATGATTAAGATTGCTTCCCCTAAACCCCTAACTTTTATTTAACGTTCTAAACCATTGTTCACTATTATTTCAATAATTTTATTTATATTTTATAAGATTTCTGCATTAATCTTTCCTTCAATTCAACCATATCCCTAATTATTGAGGCAGCGGTCTCCTGACCTCCTGCGCCTCTACCCGTCAAATAAACTTTGCCCAACTCTTCTACATTAAATTCAAGAACATTATATGTTCCACCAACATCCATAGGGCTTCCCCTCTTCACAATTTCCATGGAGACCTTTGGTTCTGGATATGAGGATGCTATTAACTTCACAGTTTCGAAATTTTGCATATTTGGCATATTTTCATTGATGCCTGATATTTTTATATCATTTATTGTAACCCTTTCATTCAATAGATGGTTTATTAGGATTACAAGCTTTGCTGCAGAATCAAAACCATTAAGATCGAGTGTAGGATCAGCTTCTGCAATTCCAAGCTTCTTGGCCTCGCTTAAAGCTTCATTCATTGTAAGATTTTCGTCAATGACCCTGCTGAGAATATAGTTTGTAGTTCCATTCAAAATGCCCCTGATCCCCAGGAGTGAGTTTCCCTTCAACACCTTATCTCCGAAACTTATGAAAGGGGTACCTCCACCCACTGTTCCACTGTAAAGCAGCTCAACGCCATTCAATGAAGCTTCTTCCAGTAGGGCTGGCATGCGCAGCGCTAGGGGTGCTTTATTAGTGGTTATTACGTGAACCTTATTTCTCATCGATTCCCTAATATGTGAAAGTGCGGGCTCACCGGTTTTAAAATTGGCGGTTGTAGTTTCAACCATCAAATCCAGTGACAGCTCCCTTATCACATCCGCAGGCTGTAGCTCATTACTGTTAACATTTATTTTTCCGAATTTGGTTTTAGTCTGGTAAGCTGTCTGATAGGATATGCCGTTTTCATTTATCATGCAGCCAGATCTATCACATATTGCAACCAGTTGAGGAACAATGCCATATTTTTCCTTAAGCATTTTTCCTTTAGTATCTATCAATTTATGAAATGAGGTACCAACTGTACCATATCCCATAAGCGCAATTCTCATTGTGAAATCACTGAACGCAACGCATTTTCGTCTGAACCTATAATTATTTCATGATTTTCAAACCTGCCAACTGAGTCTGGGTCCTTGAGCCCGTTCCCTGTTACGATAGAAACAACAACATCGTCCTTGCTGATGAGACCATCACGTGAGGCGTTAAGAAATCCCGCAACGGACGCTGCACTTGCCGGTTCTACAAATATACCTTCTTTTGAAGATAGCATGTACTGTGCCCTAACAATTTCTTCGTCACTAACTTCAGCCATAATACCACCTGATTCTCTAACAGATTTGAGAGCTCTTCTCCAGCTGGCCGGATTGCCTATTTTTATTGCGGTTGCAATCGTGTTAGGAGAACTTAAAGGTTCAAGTGTTTTGCTTTTATTTATAAAGGCTTTAAAGATCGGGGAGGCGCCGGATGCTTGCACACCCAGTAAACGGGGCATTTTATCAATAACGCCCAACCTTTTTAATTCATTTAGACCCTTCCAGAGTGCTGTTATATTGCCGGCATTACCCACAGGTATAGTTATCCAGTCTGGAACCCCTATTTCCTCAACTATTTCATAAGCAACCGTTTTTTGTCCCTCTATCCTGAATGGATTTACTGAATTTACTAAATAGGCATCTCCAGAATTTTTTGCATAATCTTTTACAATCTGAAGCGCCAAATCAAAGTTTCCCCTGACTTTGACTATATATGCTCCAGCTGCCCTCGCCTGGGCCATTTTTCCAAGTGCAACTGCACCATCAGGCACAACCACATACCCTCTGATGCCAGCACGGGCAGCATATATAGCCAAACTTGCTGCAGTGTTTCCTGTGGAAGCGCATAGCACTGACCTGAACCCCTGTTCTATTGCACGAGTAATAGCCACAGTCATTCCTCTATCCTTAAAACTGCCTGTGGGGTTCATGCCTTCATTTTTTATATATAGTTTTTTAACCCCTGAACTATCGCCTATCCTCAGCGATTTGTACAGTGGGGTATGGCCTTCCATGAGCGATACGCTTTTATCTTTATTGACCGGTAATACGTCTGAATACCGCCATACACCAATGCCTGAAAATTTTGCTTTAAGCTCACTATTGTCATAATGTATCGTAAGAGGATCTCCGCACTTGGGGCAAAAGTAAAGGTTTTTATCTAGCGAATCTGTAAAACCACAGTTTTCACAAAGGTAATTGGGCACGTCAGAGGTTTAATGCCCGTTCATATTAAAATCTTTACGTTTTAGATTTTAGAAAAAATATAATTTTTTTCAATCGAATTGCATGCTGAATTTAGAATTATTGCAGATTCATGCTGATGCGCATGCACTCCAGCCGCAAACAGGGCATGTTGCACATCCCTCCTTAAATTCTACCTTTGAGCCACATACAGGGCATTTATCATTGTTCAGAACAATAGTGTTCAGAACACTCTTGTTCTGAACAATAACCTCATTTTCATTTGTCTGTTTTTTTGGTGCGCTTAGAACCTGAACTTTGAGAGATTTATCCCTATAAACTGTTATATCCTTTACACCAAGGTTATGTGCCAGAATAAAGATGTTTCTAACATCTTCAGGCGTTACGTTGGATGGCATATTTATTGTTTTTGAAACAGAACTGTCAACCCACTTTTGTATTGATGCAAGAGCCTTTACATGGTCCTCAGGGTCTATTTCCATCGAAGTTACAAAGACTTTCCTGATCTCCTTGGGTATATAGTTCAAAGAACCTATTGTACCATTGTGTGCAACAACATCTCTAAGAAGTTCTGTATCATAAAGCCCATATTTTTGCATGATACGTTCGAATGCGATATCAATGTAGTAGAAGGAACCAACAGTAACATTTTTTTCATATACAAGCGCAAATACAGGTTCTATCCCACTGCTCACTCCAGCTATCATTGAAATGCTACCTGTGGGTGCTATGACAAGATTAAACCCATGCCTCACACCATATTTTTTTACATCTTCTGCTAACAAATCCCAAGCAAAATGCCATGAATTTTTATCATAAAATCCTGCAAAAGGCATTTCACCTTTAGCATACTTGCTCTTATCATAAATGGGGAAAGGCCCACGCTCTTTTGCCAGTTTTATGGACTCTACTTTTGACCAGTACTGAATAAATTCCACAAGCTTTTCCATAAAGTCACGAGCTTTCTGATCATTATATGGTAAATTTAGCTCAAAGAGCAGATCAGCAAGGCCCATTATCCCCAACCCTATTTTCCTAGTCAGTTTGGTTGCTTCCTCAATTTGTTTAAGGGGATATTTGTTAATGTCTATTACATTATCAAGCAATCTGGTGGTTATCATGACTGTATCCTTTAAACTATCCCAATCGTATTCTATTTTACCATCATCGCCTTCCTTAACAAACGACCAAACGTTTATGCTCCCTAGGTTACATGACTCATTAGGATATAGCGCGGTTTCACCACAGGGGTTGGTGGCCATTATGGGTCCAAGTGCTTCCACAAGTGGATTGTACCTGTTCATGTTGTCAAAGTAGATCAATCCTGGCTCGGCGCTTTCCCACGCTTGGTAGGATACCATGTCCATAATGTGTACTGGATCCACATAATCCACTATCTTTTTGGTGCGTGGATTAACAAGTGGATACTTTTCGCCTTTTTCATAAGCTTCCCAGAATTCAGGGAAAACCAGAACAGATATGTTAAAGTTGTGAAACATAGCATTTCCCTTTTTTGCTGTGATAAATTTCATTATATCTGGGTGATTAACGTTGAGTATACCCATATTTGCTCCCCGGCGCACTCCGCCCTGTTTTACTACCTCTGTCATGTAATCAAAGAGGCTCATAAACGAAATTGGGCCGCTTGCGACACCACCTGTTGATTTTACAAAATCGCCTGCAGGTCTAAGTTTGCTGAAATTATATCCCACACCACCTCCTGCTTGAAAGATCAGCGCAGCACTTTTCAAAGTATCCATTATGCTTTCAAGAGAATCCTCAACATCAAGCACAAAGCATGCGCTCCCCATTCCATAATATGAACCAAAATTAACCAGCGCAGGTGTATTTGGCATGAACTTCTTGCTGACCATCAAAGAATAGTAAAGTTCAATGTAATTCTCTACATTATTCATCTGTCCACCGTTTATCATGTTCAAAAGTTCAGACCATGACAGTTTCATGTGACCCTCTGTGTTCATTTTATCATAAAGCTCTTTTAATGAGCGCTTATGAAATACATTTAGTTCATACTTTCCTATTTTAATTTCAGTTTTATCATCGAACTGTTCCTCTTTAAATGAGCTCCCCCTTTCCTTTCTGAACACCCTTTCATCATAAATTATATCAGGTAACGCAACATGTATTGCAACGCGCATAAATAGCTGCTTTGGTGTTTCAACGGGTTTTCCACTTTCGTCCTTTTTAAGGTAACGCGAAGCCAATACCCTCAATGCATTTATGTCAAATGCCTTATCAACCTCATCAATGGTTTCCTTATTAAGCACCTTCTTCTTTTCTTCCCTTATTTCAGCGCGTTTTTCTCTGTAAATTATGTAGGCCTTGGCTATCCTGGCCTGATTTTTTTCTATGAGTTTTTTCTCAACAATATCTTGAATGTCCTCAACCTTCGGAGTACCTCCCCGGCTTTCCAGCTCCATGACCACAAGGTCAGCAGTGCTTTCAGCTAATGCTCTATCATTTATTCCGACAGCCTTTTGAGCTTTCCATATGGCCTCCACTATCTTATTTTTATCAAATGGCACTACACGCCCATCCCTTTTTACAACATTTTCTATAACCAAATACACTCAGCAGAGTTCATAGTGAAGGTCTATAAAATATAGCTTTTTGTAAAATTGATTTGACAAAATTAAAAGCACATATGTAAAACTAAGCAACAAGTAATGTAACGACGCAAAAATAAATTATCCGCAACAGGTCAAAAAATTTATGATTGTTAAAACTGCCTGGGCAAAAATTTAAACTAACCTAGCTTTTCAGGAAGTGGATTCCCATAACCATTCAGGAATGCTAACTGATTTAGCGGTTTCCTGTTTTTCTTTCCTTTAATTTTTTTGCTAGGCTTTCCAAATGGTATAATTGTTAAAAGGTACAGTTCTTCTGGCGCACCAAGAATATGTGAAACCCTTTCCCTTTCAATTCCGCCAACCCAGCAGGAACCCAGTCCAATGGACCAACCTGCCAGCATCATGTTCTGCACCGCTCTGGTTCCATCAATTATATGAAACGGATTCTTTTGATCCACATAAACCGCTATGGCAAACTGAGAATTTGATATATAATGGCCAGTGGTGGCAAGGTCACCCACTTTTTTTAACAACTTTTTATCATTAATTAAAATGAAGGTCCACGGTTGCCTGTTATAAGCACTAGAAGATGCCCTGCCAGCTTCCAGAACCTTAACCTGCTGTTCAAAAGGTACAGGCTCCTGGGAAAATTCTCTCACTTCTAACCTGGTTAAAATCGCTTCAAATGTATCCATAATTGTTTTTAATGATGATAACTTTTAAATCTTGCTAAAAATTTTTATTTTTTTACACATTAATCTATAGATTTTGCAAATTCATTGTGGATTTCCCTAAAACCGTGTTTTGAGTAGAACGAAACTGCTATGAGGTTCTTTGAAGGAAACCTTGCAATAATGAGCGTTACGCCCATCTTCTTCAGAT
>Ga0080003_1001054_pt1 | contig 15615 bp, 7 predicted proteins | sample JossMetagenome_FD_69206 | JGI IMG/M metagenome (GOLD analysis project Ga0080003, IMG submission 69206) | Hot spring microbial communities from Joseph's Coat, Yellowstone National Park, USA - JC2_E (SPADES assembly) (version 2) | ecosystem: Environmental > Aquatic > Thermal springs > Hot (42-90C)... | reverse complement strand
CTGTCGAGGCGAAGGATAGCCAGTCTGAATGTCGACCTCATGGGTCAAGAGGACAACCGGCTATCTCTCCGACTCTCACTCTGTTACCGTCATAACAGAGTGTTCAGAAAACTTTTTTCATGACATCTGAGATGTATTTTAACCCCATGCCACCACGAATTCCTTCATTTCCTCCCTATCTTTGTTCAGGAAGGGAAGATTTTCATAGTGCCTCAGCTATATTGATTCGGAATGCCCTACGAGAAAATAACTTTATCCTAAGCGTTTTGAGAGGTATGGGGGTAAGGACGATAAATCACACTACTCGATCCTTTCCATGTCGGTCACAGTGCCCGATAAGGGAAATTGTTAGGATGATAAATTACACTTCCTGATACCTTATTTCGCAAAATGAATAGACAACCAAGGCACTAAAAATATTCGATATCATCGATTTGAACCAGGGCATCCCTCCGAGAGAGAAAAAGCAAAATCGAAAAATTCCTTCCTTTTCGAGAGATATTTTCAGGATATCTCATCGATTACAGATAAAGACTTTCAACCTTTTCAAAAAATATGTTGATTTATTGAATTTTCTGAGGTAATACATCCAAAGGGTAATAACATTTTTCCCTATTTCTTGAAAATGGGAATTCAATTAAGCCAGTCTATAATTTAAATCATTATGTGTAAAGGATACAAAAAAACGAAAATTGTGATTATATCATTGAATCTTTAGAGAGTTTTTCAAATATTTCATCAATTTTTTCTGATAATTTATTCATTTCAACTTCATATTCATTACATTTCTTCTGGCAATTATTAATAGTATATTTTCCTTTATTTTCTCCAGTTATATTTTGGAAACCAACAGATTTTATTTTGGTTGAAGGAACTAACCACATTTTTTCTTCCGTATTATCCTTTATATTGATTTCTGTATAAAATACAAAATAATAATTATCTCTTTCTTCTACCTCTAATCCTGCAAATCTGTATGGATATTTTGCTTCTGAGCTCCTACTTTTTATTTGTAATTCTAGATAATAGGACTTGGACTTTTCATTATTTAATTTTCTAATAATAAGATCTATTCCCTTGATATCGATAATTGGTCTATAAATATCATAATTCTCATTTCTTAGTTCACTTAATAAGATTCCTAAAACCTTTAATTCCGTAATTTCTCCTTTAATCTTAGAATTACTCATAATTTTAGAATTACTCATGTATAGTTTATGAGTTTCCCACATTTAAATTGTATGAGTAACAATCTGATAATAGTGTCATGAATTATGTGATATAATGCCTGTTAGTTTAAGCTATGATTATGTTTTTAATCGAATATGATTACAATTATAGCAATCGCCTTTAATTAATATAATCATGGAATCGTATGACGGGAATGGTCCGTGTGATTTACTGGTGGAGAGCAATGATAGTGTGATTGTTTTAATTTGAAAGAAGTTCCTTGTATTACATATCGTAAGGGAAAGCCTCTAATAGGTGCATAAGGCGGACAACTTCAAAATAGGCCAAATAAGGAAAATACAATACTTCCGCTAACAACATAGGTGTTTATCCAGTGATTTTAAAAGGTATTTTTCAGACTGTGCAGGTCTGATCGAAAGATAGAATATTTATCTACTTGGTAACTTGATTATTGCCTCTTCAGAATTTATGTTCGCAACGAATTCCCATCCCTGTTCAATGTATTGCTTGAGTTCTCTCATTGAAACTACCTTCTGAGTGTTTCCTTTGTTTAGGTGTTTAATTCTCTTCTCATCTATCTTCTTTATCAGGTCTTCATTGGATAGCTCAAGCAACTTCTCTTTTTCTATCTCTTCCTCGGAGAATCCTGCAAGTACTAACATTGAAGTCTTGAGATCTTTTATTGCCTTATCCATCTCCGATTCAGATATCCCCTTGTTCTCAGTTTCAAGGAATTTAAGGGATTTCTGATATGAATTTCTCATTTCCTCTATTGTGCTCTCAGGCAGTTTACCCTTGTTCAATGTATATCTGTGTTCAATATCTCCCGTATGTCCCATGAAAAACTGCCTGAAATCCCTCAGTATCAATCCCTTGGACTCTGCCATCATCAATTGAGTATCGAAGTAAGCTCTCAGGACATAGGGCCTCTGATTCATTCCCGATTTCCTTATTGCCTTCCTTATCATGTCCCCTATATTTATCGTCCTTATATGTTCCCTTTTGGACCTGTCTTTTTCCCTCACAGGGGTTATTATTGGACTTTCAGGTTTCAGGACTTCTCCCTTCCTCATCCTCTCCTCAAGGTAATCTTTGAGATATTGGCAACCTTCCGGTCCAAGGAATGTGAAATACCTCTTCCTAGTCTTCGAGAGTTCTGGTCTAATTATTATCATTGTTGGGACCTTGGTAAATGTGACCTCACTATCCTTTATTTCCAACTCAGGAAAATCCATTACCTTGAGACCGTCACTTCCATTGTAATTCCCCAATACTTCAGGTCTTATTCCTGAGAATGCCATAAGTGAGGAGGCAACTCTCGATTTCTTGTCCCCTGATAGGAATATTCTTTTCAGTTCCTCCTGGGAGGGTATCTTCTCATCTTTGAGAGAGGGAGTGGAATCCACACCCCTTACCTTTATTTTCTGTTTTATAGAGATACCGTTGAATGAGAGCCATGACTTAACACTCTTCACTATCCCAGCGATAAATGATCCTGCTTTCCCCTGAGATTCAAGTAAACTCACTGTATCCATAAGCATATTGGCTATCTCCTTCTCAGTCATCTTCGTAATAGCTATGGGATCCGTGTTATTTATCTGACAGAACCGACCCAGTCTCCTCAAATATACTTCCCCAGTTATCATTGACCCCCTGGACATGTTTAAGAACCATCTTTTAATCTCAGGATTGTTTTTCAAGGAGGCGTATTTCTCCCTAGCCATGAATGTATATAGAGTAGAAGTAAATAAAGGTTTTGAATATAAATGTATTCAAATCCCGGCGGGCCCGTATCCTTTTTGGTCAGTAATGGTACCTTTTTTTTATTTTTTAAAAATTTAATATTAAAATTTTACTCCTTTATTCCATTAATTTCTCCCTTTTACAATGAAAAAAATTATAAATTTTAAATTAAAAGAATAAAGGTTTTTATTATTCCTAATAGAATATCTGAACAAGACTCGTATTGATCTTTTAATAATTCTTTATATCCCGGAGAGAGTAATTAATTTAATAATATCCATTGTATATGAGAAAAAGAGGGGAACTTCCCTTGAGCAATATAAAAATTACTTTCTTCAACTAAAAAATGAGCTAATAAAGCCCTAGAAAAATAAAACTTTTGAGAACTATTTAATTTGGTATCTTTTAAAAAAAACATCTATAGGATCTTTATCTTTATAGGATTCCCATAAGGGAAGATTTTTAATAATCTCCTCTATAACTATTTTTGTTTATTTTTGAAAGATCAGACATTTTTTCAGTATTATTGATATCAGAAAAAAAGTAAAATGAATCTAATAAGGGAATCTGATAAATATATGTTATAAAAGCATGAAGCCTGAATATTAATAAAAATGAAGAATCGCTGATAAGTAACTGAAAAATACTTTTTAACATTGAATATTGTATATTATCAGTAAAATTTTCCCCTGCTATTTCCTGAATTAATGTTTTCATTATTTTATAACTATCCCCCTTGAAATTCAAAGCTATTACCCTTGAACTATTAAAATCGGAAAATTTCTCTTCCTCATATGATTGAATAAATGGAATTATTTTTAAATTTTTAAAATTATATTTCTTGGCAATGCCTTTTTTATTTTGGTGATAAATTGGCATTTTAATATTGTTAGACAAATTATTTTTTAACTTCTCCCTTATATTTTCATCTTTTATTTTTCTTCCTTTTGATTATCTGTACTCGTTATATCTATTTTTATATTTCCCTTTATTTCAATTGTACTTTTGCGGTTAAGACAATATAAAGTGGATTTCCTATTAACATTTTACAAAAATGAGTGAGTCATTCATCAATCTTTATCACATCAATTTATACGGATGTTACAGGCATGGATACGAGCCAGTTTGTGAATCAAATACGATGATTATTAGAAAATATATAATACAATAAGAAATAATATTAATATCACTGTGAACTTTATCTAAAAAAATGGTTTAATATGTTCAATTATATTAGGAAATACCTATTTCATTTCAAAATTATGTGTCTGAATCCCCAGGGCTTTAATATTACTACCTTGTCTGAAAACTGTTTTTCATATTTCTTCCACATTCTGAACTCCCAGATGCTCGACCAGAACACTATGTACCTTGCATTGCCGCATTCGTTGATAAAATTTATAGCAGACTCAATCCTCTTTTTCAACCTCATTTCAGGATGGCCTTCATCAGCCTGTAATATCCAGAAGGATGGTTCTACAAATACGAGCAAGGTATCAGTGCATTTCCCCTCTCTACCATATCTAGGAGGTATAATGGTTATTTCTTGTCCCTCTCATAATTGCCTATATACCGGGTCAATTATGTGATGATGACGACGCCAAATGATCCACGGATAATCCCAAAGACTATCATCATCGGGAAATGACTCATCAAAAATTCCTTCCATCTCACTTAATCCTTCAAGAAGAGCATTTATCTTTTCAGGTAATTCTTCATTTTCCATAATGAACGCCATCTATTATTCTCAATATATTTCCGTGTATTGTTAACGCAGTCCCGAGCTTCATTATCTCACCTTGAAATTGTCAGCAACAAGCATGTTCTCGTTGGCAGGAAGCATGGCAAGGAGGAAATCTTCCCTTGTCTTGAATTTTTTAATCCTCTTTGCCTTCAGATATATCTCTGTAAATTTTATGTATGTTTCGTATTTACAGAATATTTGCAGTGAGTAGTTTTTCCTTACTTTTGCTACGTCCACCATTTTTCAATTCTTTTATTATATTCATTTTCTTTATTTTCTTCATTATTTGTCACATTTACTCTATTGTTATTTATGAATTTCTTATTTAAAAATATCTTTATTCAATCAAGTTGTTTAGTCCAGGTTCTCGGGACTATGATATATCATTATGTAAATAAAAAGGGAAAGTCATAAATGCAATGGTTTCACTTTCATTTATGGTTTTTCAATATGTATATAAATCTCTTTGAAAAATTTATATACTATTATTTGAATATTTTACCCGTTTGGTGTTTTCATAGTTTATAAACACAAAATAATCACACATTTTTTATATTTTATGAATTGGTGGAGGGATTCTATTTAATGGAAGACTTTATTATATCGAAAATGTAATATTATGCCCCTCAATTTTAATCTCAAATAGATTTAGGAGGCTTAATAGGAAGGTTTCGTAATGCTATTAAAATTTTTTCAAGTGCTAAAATGTCAGCTTTATTAGCCTCCAAGAGGGTTTTACGGGGGATGTCTTCATTAGGATATTTTAATATTTGATTGCAAAGAGTGGCTTTCATCAATCCGTCTATGAGGTAAAAGTACTTATTCCACCATTCATCATTATTATGTCCATTTAATGTATCGTAAACTTCCTCCAAAGCAAAGGTGTTTACTGGTGCTACTAAAGATATTTGGCAAAAATATAGAAGATTAAAAGTTTGTGAATCAATTGCAAGCTCTTCACGTAATAGTTTTCTGTCCGCGCCTCCCCAATGAACAAAAACGTAACCTTGCTGAGATCTTGAACGAACATATTCAAAAGCGACTGGTTTTTCATTTAACCAAAATTGTTTAATCTCATTTTTAGATATGTCAAGAAATCCATAAAGCACACCTTTGCCTTTGTCAGGACTATATTCGGTGTCAAATATTATTACTTTATCGGTGTTTATAGGCAATTGTTTCATTAAATAGATTTCGTTAGATCTTTCTCTTTTAAATTTTGCATAGGCCCTTTTCCAATGCGAACGATAAATGGGAGGAATATATTGGTACATGTCGGTAAATGTTTTCTCTTGAATTTGTGAAATTTCTTTTATTCCTTTTTCATAAAGTGATAAAGCAACTTGCCAAGGTATGCCTAAATTAATTTTAATACTTGTTATATTTGAGAGATCTTCGAAAAATGCTGTCCCTTTGGTCTTAGCAAAATTTAAAAACCACTCGGCTTCTGATTCACTTAAATGAGCCTTCTTTATTATATTCTCCTTAATGGTTTGTCCATCCTCAATGAATATATGTTCTATTAATGAGGGTAACTTTTCTATTTTTACATGAACTTTTTTATCTTCATCTATATTGATCCAGGCTACATTCGCTTTGTCAAATGGGGTATCTTGTGAACTCACATTTACAACGGTTGTGTTATTTAACAACTCAAACTTTCCTCCCTGATTATGTACATGACCGCAGATTACAAGTCCAACCCGAGGGTCTTCCTCTATGTATTCCCTTAATGCCACACTTCCAATAGACCTTTCCCCAAATCTTATAGCTCTATCAAGTATACCTTCCGGAGGTGTATGTGAGACAATTATTATAAATTCACCTTTTGCAACATGCTTTTGTATAAATTCTAACCTTAATTTATAATCAGATTCTAAATGATGCAAATACATTCCTACATCAATATCATATGGTGCTCCTTCAATGCCTGTAATTAAAATTGGACCTATTTTAATTAATGTAGAGAATGCCTCGACAAGCTTTTTCCCATTAATCAAAGCTTTTAATGTCTTAAAATCATTATTACCGAGTACTGCAACTACTCCATATCGAGAATTTTTTGCTAGTTCATCGAAGATGTTTTTTTCAGGAAGTTCAGGATTTGGTATAAAATAATAAATGTATTTTTCATCAGTTTTTAACTTGAATATTGGTATTTTATAAAAATCAATGTCTTTATATATTTCATAAAAATCAACATATATTGAAGATAAATGAAAGAGCAGCTCTTCCTTCTTCGTGTAAATCGAATAAATTTTTAGTTGAGTTTGAATATCGATCAGATTAATTATCCCCGATAAAGAATTCTCTGAGATAGGTATTTCTTCTATCTGAATCGGCAAATCTTGAATAAGACCTTTAAAAATTTGAAAGGATTTTGAACTATTTTTAAAATTTTGAATTTGTGAATATATATTTTTTATTTGTTGCAATTTCTCTTTCACATTAATCTTAAGTTTTTTTGGCATTCGTAAAATAAAGCCGAATAGTTTCGAAAATAGTCCCGAACATTCGCGCACTCCTTTATAAGAAAGACATACAACATCAAACATCGGTGGATAGCGATTGCCTTTGTCACTTTTCAAATCTAAAATTTTTAAGGGTAAAGGACTAAACCTAAATAAAGAGTCTCCAGCATAAATGATTATGTCGGGCTTTTCTTTTAGATTTTTAACATAATCGAGCAATGGTTTAAAATCTTGTATGTGATAATCAGAAAAAGCCAGGATCTTTAATGGTAATTTATGTTTAACGTTTATGATTCTTTCAGGTAATAAATATGATAGAGGCAAACTTTTCTCTTTAATTTCACTTTCTCCATAATAAGATATGAGTTTTTCTTTACGTTTTTCTAATTTTTGTAAAATTGTACGATCTACGTATATATCGGAAATGTTATATTTTATATTTCCCATAACTTATCCACAAGCTTGCTTTAATTCTTCATGTTAATCATATATTATTAATTTTTTTATCGGTAAAATCTAAATTATTGTACTTCTAAAAATTATAAAAAATAGTGCCCATAATTTTGTGTAAAGGTCAAGGATGCCTCATATCAAAGATATGCATTATTTTAATCCCATTGTTAATTTATAAGGATTTTATAAGGATTGGCGAAAGAGAGTTCAGGCAAACATTTAAGTAAAAGCCATACCGAGTGATGTTCTAATTAATATTTTTCAGAAGCAGTTAAGCTATTATTATATTTTCATTACTTCAATTTATACAGACATAACAGGCGAGGATAAGAGACAGTTCATGAATCAAATACAATAATTTGAAGATAAACAAATTTATCTTCTAGTATCTACAAAAAAAGGTTTAAAAGGAAGACTATAAAGTATATAATAAAAAGGTGAGGATTGAATAAAAATAACAAAATAAAAAAATAGGAAAATTTAATTTTGTTTAGGAGGTTCCTTCCATTCTTTTACACCTTTCTTATTTTTGCCTCTCCTCAATGATATTGCTCCTATGACTATTGCAATTACTATTACCACTGCAATTATTCCTATCCATAGGTAATTTGTTGTCTGTTGTGCTTTAAATGTTGCAATTGCAAAATTCCCAGACACATTTACTTGTCCCTTAACACTGTTGCTCTGATAGCCCGATGGCAAATGAATTATGTATGAATAAGTTCCATTTGGCTCATCGAATGTTATCGTATTTGTGGTGGAACTCAAAGTAACGTTGATGTATTGACCGTTGAATGTTGTTCCTGTTAATGTTGCAGACCAAGATGTTCCATTCGGTATTCCGTTTTCTGTTATTGTTATTGTATAAGTTATTATTGTCCAATTTATTGGAACACTAACTGGATTTCCATTAACATTTATTGTTCCTGAATATGTGCTTGCTCTATATCCAGATATGCCTGATATTATGTAAGAATATGTGCCATTTGGTTCATTGAATGTTATTGTTCCGTTTGTTGAAGATTTTTCTATATTATTCAATGTCACTGACCATGATGTTCCTGATGGCAATCCTGATTCTGTGAATGTTATGCGGTATACCTTAGATACTGATAATGAACCGGAACTTGTATTCACAATGTAAGCTTGCGATGATCCAGGGGCCAAAGTACCAGATATGGTTTCATTGTGATTAGAGCTTGACAATGATATATTATAAGGGATGGATTCTGTATCACTGGGATTGCTTATATTGAGCTGAAAAGTCTGATTGGATGGAAGGGCAAATGAATATCCAGCTGATGTGAATGAAGAATGAGCGTATTCTGATCCAATCCAACTGCCGGCCCACCCACCCTCTACGGACTGTCCTATTGCCGTAACATATGGAAGTAATGAATTTGGATCATTTACCCTGAATACTGTGGGAATGTTGTATGATAGTATACCGTACCGAGTGTTCAAGTCGCCTCTCAGTGCAGCACCTATTACGGCTCCAAGATCAAAACCTAAATCAAAAATCTTCCAGGCCGGGAATAATTTAGTTATAGTTTGAGAGAGTGACCCTATAAGATTTTCTACAGAATTAAGATAATTGGGAGCGTACTCTTTAATAAAAGCATATATAATATGTGGCAGCTGAGGAATCAAATCTTCGAGGAAATCAATAATGCCATTAACTATTGAAGTGATGATCTTTACAGGGCTTCCAGTCAAAAAATCAAATGTATCTATAGTCGATGTGTGGTCCAGTGTCATGATGGCTGCATCCACTAAAGGGGGTATTAATGATATTGAAGATTTAGAAATTCCTCCGAGACCATTAATGACCCCTATTAATGAAAATACAACTTGAATAACGTCACCAAGGATAGCATAGAGAGCGTAGGGGTTGAGTGTTACATCAAACGTGAACCCTTGTAGCTTCGAGATTGAGTTTATTATGCCCGGTAGGGTGAAGTTGTTTAGCTGTACCATCGAGCCTGGCTGCAATACATAGTTCAGTTCTTGATTTCCGTAGCTATCGCTTATATTAAATCCCCAGTAAGGATAGGAAATCCCTATTATAGACATAAGCCATGGGGGTATTGTATTTGAAAGGTATGTGTCAATAAAATTTGCGTTAAGCTCAAGTGTTGTTCCATTTATGAACGCAACTGCATAATTGTCCTTTCCAGCATATGATTCTGACACATATGAATTTGAAGACAATACACCTAAATTGAGATATATGGGTTCAGTATATACTATCTGCTCTATTTCTGCCTCCGTCGACTCAGGAGACTCGTGATTCCCAAACCACGTACCTTGGGAGGTAACTATGAGTTCCACTTTACTATAATTTATACTCTTAGTTCCTGAAATGGTAAATGTATAGTTAATTTCCGATCCGCTACCTACACTTTGACCATTCACATACCACTGATATGAATAATTGCCTACGTACCCGGAGGGAACTGCAATAAATGTATTTTCCCACGGTGCCATTGCTACCGTGCTATTTATAGCATAGATTGAAGCCTGAAGAGGGGGTACGGGAGGGGGAGTTATAGTTAAGGAAATAGACAGGGTGTGCAACGATGGATCATATGGGTCACCTATTTGAATGTACTTTGTTACAAGAACTGATTGACTGCCCTGAGATTGCTCTGCAATTATTTCATATTCACCTGACACTAGACCTCTGAAAATTACAGTTCCATTGTTGGGCGTTATCCCTTCATAGCTTACGTTATTAAAGGAATTTACAACGGTTATGTTTACACCACTGTCCGGGTTATCACTAGAACTGTAGGCGCTGATGCTAAGATTCCATGATGCATTTGATGTAATTGATGCATTGTAGAAGACCATCTCAGGTGTTGATGTAGGATTGTAAACTTGCCCAGGGAAAGTTCCCACAAAAGACCCTAAAGTAAGGTAGTTACTCTGGTTTCCAGAAGGCGAATATGGAAATATTTGAGAGTAAGCTGAAGAACCTCCCCTTATGATCAAGTTGAACGATGAGGGAGTCAGAGATATGGAAAGGCTATAGATGATTCCGGTACTTATAGGGTAATTGATCTGTTCAGGAATGTTATTACCTATTTGGACCCATATTTGGTAACTTATGAAAATACCAATAATATTGTTGCCTGTTGCGTTTGTCAATAGAATCATCCCGTTACCGCCTTGAATAGATGATACTGAAAAATTAACGTTGACTGACAGTGGAGCAGTATAGGCATGTGAGCTGGTAATCCCTGCCATATTGAGGTAGCCGTTAGCCCAAAAATCGAGACCCTGATTAAATGATGCATGAAGATTTGGCGGATATACTAGGGTAATGTTTTCATTGAACAAACTCTTCTCCGCTTCTGTTATATTCTGCAATATTGTAGAATCAATAAGCCATTTAGTTGTGTTAATATAAGAGTCTGAAACAAAGTTGTCACTAAAAAGTGCAATAGCTTTTGGAATAGTAGTATATACGATGTTTATTTCTTCATTTTTACCATTGATATTCACGTTTCCAGAGGAAGGGGCAACTGTATAACCACTTACATTTGACACTTCAAATGTATACGTTCCATTTGGCATATTAAATGTTATTGTGCTTGTTGTTGAAGATTTGGTAGTTCCGTTTAATGTCACAGACCATTGCGAGCCAGATGGCAGTCCGTTTTCCGTGAATGCTACTGTATATGTTACCGGACTAAATGTTATTACCTCATTCGTATTAGCACCATTAACTGTTATTGTTCCTGATGAAGGCGAAACAGAATATCCCTTAATTGGACCTATGCCGAATGAATACGTACCGTTGGGCTCATTGAATGCTATTGTATCTGTTGTGGATGACTCTGTTGTTCCATTCAAAGTCATGGACCATGATGTTCCTGATGGGAGACCGGATTCTCCGAATGTGATTGTGTATAAGGATGTTTTTTGTACAGGCTTAAAAATATATGCAACTGCTCCAATAGCAGTTCCGGCATTTGTTGGATACGTTATACTACTAATATGTACTGTATAACTACCGGTGGAGAGATATCCATAATAAATCGCGCCTGAAGCAATTACATCTGCACCTCCTTCACTATATGTGTAGTTTGTTACAACATTTAGGTTTGGACCATTAGCAATATTTATGTAACCATCACCCTCACCTCCAATTAATATTACGACCAGATCACCAGAATTTGTGGCGAAAGATAAATTAAGGCTTCTGTTGGTAGGGCTGGAAGCATTATATGTCACATAGCTTGAGAAATTGCTTACACCTACACCAGCAATTCCATAATTAATGCCTGTAAACGTAAAATTACCTCTTCCAGAATTTTGGTGCCCTATTGTTATAGACAGATAACCTGAGTAATACGAATAAACTTTTAGGTCAGGATTCCAAGACTCATTAGTTATTGGGTGCCCCCCCGCAGTTGAACCAATAAAGAAATATTCCTGGCTATTTGAAAGGTTCAAACTTGTCGACGCATTTGTGCCAAAGTCTGACACGAATGGGCCTCCAATTGGGGATCGAATTATCATTACCGCAATATTTACATTTGCACCATTGACAGTTATGCTTCCAGAGGATGGTGATACTGTATATCCTGATACTGATCTTATAGTGTATGAATATGTTCCATTTGATACTGAGAATGTTATTGTATCTGTTGTTGAATTATATGTTGTTCCATTTAAGGTGACTGACCATGACCTTCCTGTTGGGAGACCTGTTTCTGTGAATGTTATTTCATACGTGACCAACTGGAATGCAACTGAAATGTTCACATTTGAACCATTAACTGAGAATGATCCGGTAGGTTCTATTGGTGCGTATTCTTTGTTGGACGTTTCGATGGAATAGGAATATGTCCCATTCGGTTCCTGTAAAGTAATTATGTCTGTACTTGACGAAAGGGACGGACCGCCTGTAACATTTAAATGCCATATAGTGCCAGGCGGCAATCCTGATTCCTCAAAAGTCACATTATAATAGTGCCCAATATCTATAAGGCTTAGATTTAGTAGTGGATAAGTAGCATTGTTGTAATTTAGGAGAGACCATAGAAATGCAGATGATCCAGAACTAGATATTCCAAAATTGTAAATGTTGCTCTCGTTGTAAATAGAGTAGATACTTGCAACACCTCCTTCATCCTTATAAACATATATGGCGTTACTGAGAGATCCCGCAAACATGGTGGAATTACGGAAGATAAAACCATAGACTTTAGAAAATGTCATATTGAAAGTCTGATTAAAAATCAATTCACCTGAACTTTCGTTTACTATGATCACCCTCGATTGGGCAAAAGACCTGTAGAGCAATACCAAACTCCCATATGATGGCTTTATTGGACTGATAGACACAAGTATGAAACCAGGCTCTGTGGGAATCTTCAACATATGCTGGGATAGATCCACTTGGGATATGGAACCATTGATTTCTTGGACAGTTACTATGCCCAATTCAGGATTGAATGATTCTATCTCAGACACATTTGTCACGGTTACATTATACAATATAGCATGAGATTGTATAGAATATACCATCAAATTTTCAGTAGATGAAAGTAGTGATTTCGAAGTAACAACTGCCACTTCTCCCCCTCCTGTAGAAGGTTCAGGCAGATAAGACACTGCCACGCCATTTTTTGTTATATTTGATAGCCCATACCATGTTCCAGTCGATGGATCATAATAAATTGACTGGATTATTATTTTGTTAATCTGGAAAGGACTGGAATATCCGAGCTCGTAATCAGGAACAGCAGACCATACTAAAAGTATTGTTCCATTTGGAAGAACTGTCGCTTTGGGGGCAAGTGTTATTTCATTTGTAGGTAGAGGTATATTTAAGCGTGAGATTGCCCTTGTAGAGTTATTCAACTCAAGACCTTTGATATAGAGACTTTGGTTAACAGCTCTAGATACATTATCATCTGTGTAGAAGATGTAATCCGTACCTCCTGAATATACTGAGGATATTGATGTCTGGGGGTATATGTCGTGAACAGCAATTCCCTTTACACTACCGTTAATCCATACTATTGAATCGTAACCAGTTGTGTTGAAGTATCTATTCATTTGGGTAAAATTAGAGGATGGATCTGACGCTGACGAAGATGCGTTACCCCATGAATAAAGTGTACTTGGCCCAATAGAATAGATTGTACCGGAAAACCATAGGACATTATAATTAATGAATATCTTCCCTGTCACAATACCTCCTTCATCATACGGTTGTCTGGACTCCAAATATGTAATAATATCAATTGTACCTCCACCGCTTATGCCACCTATTCCGATGCCTCCATTTATCTCCAGTGTGACTGGTACATTTATGGTACCGGTTATCTGTTGTATCTCTATCGCTATGCCATTAATAATATCATTTGAGGAATTGGTTGATGGTTCAAAAAATACTGAGACAGCAAAGCCAGGGTTTACCATTATCGTCGCCGAAAGGCCAATTGTTATATTAGTACCTAAAACATCGAATGTGTCACCTAAAATTGGGATATTTACGGCTACTGAACCAAATATTTTCATTGTTACCTCGGCAGAAATCCATTTTATTGAGTAATTAGAAGTAACCTGTACAGTGCCCTGAACTTCTATCGAACCTCCTATTGCCAGTCCCGCGAAGCCAACATCAATTTTTGGAGTTTTCTCTGTGAAATCTGCAATTAAATTGATATTTCCCGTGGAATTGAAACTTACACTCATTGTAATAGATGGTATGAATGAAAAATTTCCTGACATGAAATCTTTAATTGTGATGTTATCTTCAATCATATCGGAGAATTCAATATCAAGGGTTGCTCCAATGCTATATGTATTATTCCATTGACCCGTCATGTCTTTTTTAATGGTTAATAGTCCTGTATTTAATAATGTAGCAAACCATAGAGGCGTTTTGATAACCTTAATAGTAACATTGCTGGTTAATTCAGTTCCGTTTGAAAAATACGCGTGAACCTCCATAAATGTGGCATTATTGAAATCTCCCATGTCAAGTGTAAGATTCCATGTATTTCCTGAACTAGTAAAAGTATAGTTGTTCCCATTTATACTGCCAACAACTGATGTGGGTAAGGCTCCGTCATCTTCAGCCGATACACCGAATGTATTGTTAAAATTCACATTAGACAAAAAGAAACTCTGGAACTGGCTGTATACAGTAATGAAGGTATTCCCTTTAAATACCGATGGGACTGTAACATTTGCACCATTTACTGTTATATTCCCTGATGATGGTGATACAGATAAACCATTAATTGAAGATATGCTGAATGAATATGTGCCGTTAGGTTCTGTAAATGAGATGGTATTCGTGGTGGATGTTTCTGTTGTCCCATTCAATGTTACAGACCATGATGTCCCTGAGGGGAGACCTGTTTCTGTGAATGTTATTGTATATAGTGGTGTGGTAACAGGTGTGAATGTTATTGCCTGATTCACATTTTTTCCGTTAACTGTTATGCTTCCAGAAGATGGTGATACTGTATATCCTGATACTGCTGCTATGGAATAGGAATACGTTCCGTTAGGCTCACTGAATGTTATTGTATTTGTTGAAGATGATTGAGTTGTTCCATTGAATGTAACTGACCAAGAAGTGCCAGTCGATAACCCAGATTCTGTAAATGTGATAGTGTATAGGGATGTGGTAACAGATGTGAATGTTATTGCCTGATTCACATTTTTTCCGTTAACTGTTATGCTTCCAGAAGATGGGGATGCTGTATATCCTGATACTGATCTTATAGTGTATGAATATGTTCCATTTGGTACTGAGAATGTTATTGTATCTGTTGTTGAATTATATGTTGTTCCATTTAAGGTGACTGACCATGACCTTCCTGTTGGGAGACCTGTTTCTGTGAATGTTACTGTGTATATTTTAGTGACCTGAATGGATGTTAAGATTATACTGACAGTGTCTGATTGGAAGTTAGCCACATACACATATCCGTTGGCAGAGTCAAAGGCTACTCCCCACGGATATGAACCAACACTTATGTT
>Ga0080003_1001053_pt1 | contig 15633 bp, 16 predicted proteins | sample JossMetagenome_FD_69206 | JGI IMG/M metagenome (GOLD analysis project Ga0080003, IMG submission 69206) | Hot spring microbial communities from Joseph's Coat, Yellowstone National Park, USA - JC2_E (SPADES assembly) (version 2) | ecosystem: Environmental > Aquatic > Thermal springs > Hot (42-90C)... | reverse complement strand
GAGAGGTTTCCATTATATAAGCACGGCAGATTTTCCAAAATAAATTTTAGGAGGTTAGAAGCATGAAAAAAGCTTTACTAGCTTTAAGTGTAATGGCGTTAGGCGCCGCAGCTTTTGCAACCACAGATTTAAACCCTTATGAAATGCCACCGCACACACCACCTTGGAGTAGAAAACCAATTATCAGTCCTAATGTTCACAGCACCAACAACCCAGCTGTTTACAAGGGTTTTGATTTTACAATACCACCAGTAGATAACGTTGTGGACTTTCACGGCGATTTAAACGCTGCCAACAAAGATGGTTTGGTAGTGTATGTAGGTGGTAATTACTATTTTGCTGTTACAAGACTTATAAAGGCTTTTGAAAAAGAATATCCTCAATACAAAGGCAAGGTATTTATAATAACAATACCTCCAGGTAAGCTTTTACAAGCAATAGAACATTACCACGATACGTTTACAATAGGTGATATGACATTTACCGCCAAACCAGATATATATGCTGGTGGTGCTTTTGGTGTGAAAAAATGTATAAAAGATGGTTTTTGTGAAGCTTCTACGTTTACCCCATACGTTACAAACACACTTGCTATAGAAGTCTACAAAGGCAATCCAAAGCATATACATAGTCTCCAAGACTTGGCAAGAAAAGATGTGAAAGTAGTTATGCCAAATCCAGCTTTTGAAGGTATAGCAAGAAGAATAGAAGATGCCCTTGAAAAATGTGGTGGTAAGAAGTTAAAAGATGCCATATTTGGCCCACACGGTAAGGCTATATTGACAGAAATACACCATAGACAAACCCCACTTGTAATTATGGAACATATAGCTGATGCCGGTGTTGTATGGCACTCTGAAGTAGAAGCTCAAATGAAACAATACCACAATCCTCTTGAAGCTGTGCCAATACCAGCAAAATGCAACTATGAAGCTATATACGCTGCTGCTGAAGTAAAAGGTGCTCCACACCCACAAGCAGCTAAAGATTGGTTGCACTTCTTAAAGACACCAGCAGCTCTAAAAGTATTTGAATTCTACGGTTTCAAACCCTACGAAGGAAAAAGATAATTCCTCAAACTAGCCTGCCTTTAAGGCTGGCTAGTTTTATTAATCTATATTAATCTACTATATGATATCTTTAAAAACTTCATCTATTTTTCATAATTTTTGTGATATTCTTATGTGCTTAATTTCATATTGACATTTTGTTAAAGTTGTATTATTATATTAATATACAAGTTATGAGATGAAGTTAAAAAGCGAAGGTGAGTTTAAATACTCCCTCCCTCCCCCTCCCAAGATTTTTTGCACCGCATATTTGCGGTGCCTTTTTAATTTATGAACTTTTTAATTTATGAGTTTATTAAAGATAGAAGCTCTAAATAAATCCTTTGATAAAAGTCGTTATATCTTAAACAATATAAATCTTGAAATATTGCAAAACCAATCTTTTTGTTTGGTAGGGCCATCTGGCTCTGGTAAATCAACCTTAGGAAAATGTATACTAAGATTTATTAAGCCAGATTCTGGAAAAATTTATTTTAATGGGAAAGATATATACGCTATAAAAGATTATCCAAGGTATGTATCTTTTGTACCTCAAGACCCAATGTCCTCTATAAACCCTCGTTTTAAGGTTTTAGACGCAATATTAGAACCACTTCGTATAATGTCTTTGGCTTTTAATATAAAAAATATAATAAACGATATTTTGGCACTTGGGTTAAAAGAGGAGCTTTTTAATAAGAAGATAAGAGATTTATCAGGGGGAGAGCGTCAAAGGGTAGCAATAGCAAGAGCTTTCATAACAAACCCAGAGCTTGTAATAGCCGATGAACCCACCTCTTCTTTGGATGCTATTCATAAAAACAACATAGCTTCTTTATTCTTGAAAGTTAAAAGCAACAAAACACTTTTTCTAATTACACACGATATAAAATTTGCACAGAAAATTTGTGATAAAATTGGGGTTATGTACAATGGGAATATAATTGAGGTAGGTGATACCGAGGATATTTTTAAAAATCCAAAACATGCGTTTACAAAAACACTTTTAAATAGCCACTCTTTGGATTGCAAGCAATATTCCTATGGATAGTATTTTGCTTTACAGTCTTTTAATACTTTTTCTCATATTTTTATCTGGTTTTTTTGCGTCTTCCGAAGTGGTGTTTTTTGGTGCTTCTAATATATTAGAAGAAAAGGATAAAGCGTTTTATAAGAAACTGATAGATAAAATATTTAAAGACCCGCAAGCTCTTTTGGTGTCAATGCTCATTGGAAATGAATTTGTAAATATTTTAATATCTTCAGTGAGTTCTAGTTTTGTAATAAACCTGGTAGGCAAAAGATGGGTATTTTTATCTAGCATATTTGTCAGTATATTGATATTTTTAATTGGTGAAACTATACCTAAAAATGTTGCTCTTTTCTTGAAAGACAGGCTTTTAAAGATTTACGCAATCATATTTTATCCATATCTTGTAGCCACAAAGCCTTTTACTTATATTTTTGTAGCCCCTGTAAAAAAGATATTAAAACTTTTTGGTGTTGAAAATATAAGCTTGGAAAAGAAGTTTTCTTTAGAGCATATAGTTTACATAATGCAAAGTCCAGCAAACGCTCAGGAATTTTCAGAAGAAGAAACTCAGATGATACAAAAAGTATCCGAGATGAGAGAAACTATAGTAAGAGAAATAATGACTCCAAGGCTTGATATATTTATGTTAGAAGCAACCCAAACTGTAAAGGAAGTTATAAACGAAATATTAGAGCATGAACATAGTAGGATACCTATATACAAAGGCACAAAAGATAACGTGGTTGGTTATATACACATAAAAGACCTTATGCCAGTTTATCAACACAAAGACGATACGTTAGAGACTTTTTTAAGACCTATTGAATTTATACCGGAGGTTATGAATATAAAAAATCTACTTCAAGAGATGAAAAAATCTTCAAGTCAAATAATGATGGTGGTAGATGAGCACGGTGCCATATCTGGACTCATTACGAAACATGATTTGCTTGAATGGTTGGCAGGAGATTTACCTCAGGAGTGGGAAGATGAGGATGAATTTACCAAGATGTCTTCAGATGTTTATATAGTGGAAGGTTCTGCCTCCATAGAAGAAGTCGCCGCTACCGTTGGTTTTGAACTCTCTGAGAACTACGATTACGATACGTTGAGCGGTTTTATAATGGCAAACATGGGGAAAATTCCAAAAGAAGGGGATGAGTTTGAATACAAAGGTTTTAAGTTTATAGTGGATAAAATGGATGGTAAAAAGATAGAGCATGTACTTATCAAAATACCAACGGATAAAGAGCCAAATAGCTAAGATTTTTGACAAACTTTACATACCAGACAACGTTTGTCTTAGCTGTAACAACTATTTTAAGCCGACGCTTCAGGGTTATGTTTGCGATGATTGTATAGTATCTATAAAACCTATGCTTTTTGAAAAAGAAACTCTTCCTTACATAGATTCCTATAGGATTTTTAGTAGCTACGACAAAGCTTTAAAAGAAATGATAATCGCCTTAAAATTTAAGAAAGCCTCTTTGTTTGCAAAAATAATAGGTGATATTGTAAAAGATGATTTTTTTGCTTTTTTAAGGTTCATAAACCCTGATATTGTTACCTATGTGCCAGTTTCTTTCTTTAGATTTTGGCAAAGGGGTTATGACCAGAATGATATCTTATTAAAAGCCTTAAACGCTCAATACATATCTATTTTTAAACGTATAAAACACGCTAAACCTTTATCTCTTAGCATTGACAAAAATCAAAGAGAACATATTGTCTCTGGGGCTTTTAAGATAAAAAAAGAGTTTGTATTTAATTTGGAAGGTAAAAAAGTTTTAGTCTTTGATGATATATTAACTACAGGAGCTACTGCTACTCAAATAGCAAAAATCCTTAAGATGCACGCTGTAAAAGAGGTTTATTTTTATTTTATAGCCTCCCATAAAAAGCATGTTAGTATGTTATAATGTATAAAACTAGCTTGGAGGTGCGTTATGAGCGATGAAGTACTTTTAAAAGTGGAAGAGAAGATAAACCCACCAGCCCACATATTGGAGGAGGCTCATATAAAAGATTATGAGTCTATTTACAAAAAATCAATAGAAAATCCAGATGCTTTTTGGACAGAAGTAGCACAAGACATCACATGGTTTAAACCATTTTCAAAGGTTTTAGAATGGAATTTCCCATACGCCAAATGGTTTTTAGATGCTAAATTAAACGCCTCTTACAACTGTCTTGATAGGCATATAGAAGAAGGCCTTAGAAACAAAGTAGCTTATATAGGAGTAAACGAAGATTTAGAAGAGCATAAGATTACCTATGGGGAGCTTCTTGAGCTTGTAAATAGACTTGCAAATGGATTGAAAAGCTTAGGCCTTAAAAAAGGCGATAGAGTTTCTATATACATGCCAAATACAATTGAAGCTGTGGCAAGTATGCTGGCTTGCGCTCGTATTGGGCTTATACATCAAGTGGTGTTTGCTGGGTTTAGTGAAGGTGCTTTAAGAACAAGGGTAGAAGATGCTGGAGCAAGCGCTATAATAACCGCTACATACACAAAAAGACGTGGTAAAAAAGTGGAGCTTTTGTCTACTGCTTTGGCAGCTATAAAAGGCCTTGATTCAATCAAACATGTAATATGTTGGGATAGAGATAACGCTGGTCTTCCAGAGGGCGTGCTCAGCTTTTACGATATTGTTAAAAGCCAAAAACCAGAATGTGAACCAGAGCATATGGATTCTGAAGATCCACTTTTTATACTCTATACTTCTGGTACCACCGGTAAGCCTAAAGGTGTGATACATACCACCGGTGGATACATGGTAAACGTGCATTTTACCACAAAAAACGTATTTGCCCTAAAGCCAAACGATATATATTGGTGTACTGCTGATATAGGTTGGATAACAGGGCATTCTTACATAGTCTATGGGCCGTTGTCTGTGGGTGTTACAAGCGTTATATTTGAAGGCGCTCCAGATTATAAAGACCCATCCACTTGGTGGAAGATAGTAGAAAAATACAGAGTAAACAAGTTTTATACTGCTCCAACAGCTGTTAGACTTTTTATGAAATACGGAGAGCAATGGCCAGAAGCTCATGATCTATCTTCTCTTAAAATCCTTGGTTCTGTGGGCGAACCTATAAATCCTGAAGCTTGGCACTGGTACTACGAGCATATAGGACATAAAAATTGCGCCATAGTAGATACTTGGTGGCAAACAGAGACCGGAGCTCACATGATAACTACTTTACCAGGCAATCCTATGAAACCAGGTAAAGCCGGTAAGCCACTTCCTGGTATTGAAGTAGCTATAGTGGATAAAAATGGCAATCCCGTACCTCCTAACACAGTAGGATATGTGGTCATAAAAAGACCTTGGCCATCTATGATGAGAGATTGCTGGGGACAACCTGAACGCTATAAAAAATATTGGACTGAGATACCAGGCAACGTTTACAACGCCGATGACTTAGGCTCTATAGATGAAGAAGGTTATATTATGATAGTGGGTAGAGCCGACGATGTACTGTCTGTGGCTGGTCATCGTATAGGTACCATGGAAGTAGAAAGTGCCATAGTGGATCATGAGGCTGTGGCTGAAGCTGCTGTTATAGGTAAACCAGACCCAATAAAGGGCGAACGTATAAAGGCTTTTGTAATACTAAAACAAGGATACACACCTTCTGAAGAGCTAAAAAAGAGTATTCAAGAGCATGTAAAACATGTGCTTGGGGCTATAGCCTATCCAGAGGAGATAGAGTTTGTGGATAAACTACCAAAAACAAGAAGCGGAAAGATTATGAGAAGGGTATTAAAGGCTAAGGAACTCGGCCTTGATGTAGGCGATGTATCTACCTTAGAGGATTAAATGAGAGCTCTTATATCTGTATACGATAAAACCGGTATTTTAGAACTAGCTAAGGAGCTTTTGAACCAAGGGTATGAGATTCTATCCAGCGGTGGGACATATGCTTATCTAAAAAATGCTGGGATTGATGCCATAGAAGTGTCTGAAGTAACAGGTTTTAGAGAGATTTTAGGTGGTAGGGTAAAAACCCTCCACCCTGTTATACACGGTGGTATTTTGTTTAGAGAAGATGTAGAAAAAGATTTAGAAGAAATAAAAGAAAACTCTATAGAACCTATTGATATCGTAGTGGTGAACTTGTATCCTTTTGAAAAGAAGATGAAAGAGCTAAAAGACATAGATGCTCTTATAGAGTTTATAGACATAGGGGGTCCTGCTCTTGTAAGAGCTGCTGCTAAAAATCATAAAAGGGTTAGTGTGCTTACAGATGTAGAAGACTACGGATGGTTTATAGAAAAGCTAAAGATGAATGCTATATCTCAAAAAGATAGAAGATACCTTGCGCTAAAAGCTTTTTGGCTTACTTCTTATTACGATGCTGTTATAGCTAATTATTTCTCCAAAGTATTTGGCTTTTCGGAAAAAGATTTTAAGCATAATACTATACCTATGTTTTTGAAAGATGAATTGAGATACGGTGAAAATCCGCATCAGCAAGCTTATCTATACGAAAATCCATTGGAAGAAAATGGTATTGTAAGAGCAGATGTGCTTCAAGGTAAAAAGATGTCTTACAACAACTATCTTGACGCTGATTCTGTGATAAAGCTTATATCAGAGTTTTCCAATCCTTGCTGTGCTATCGTAAAGCACAACAATCCAAGCGGCGTAGCTACAGACATTAACCTTTTAGAAGCTTACAAAAAAGCTTTTCATTGTGATCCTGAAGCTGCGTTTGGTGGCATCGTAGCTTTTAACAGAGTCGTGGATAAGGATGTTGCAAAAGCTATTGTAGAGCATTTTTATGAGATAGTCATAGCTCCAGATTTTACTGAAGAAGCTGTTGAGGAGTTTTCTAAAAAGAAAAATTTAAGGCTGGTAAGGTATGAAAACTACAATCAGAGGGTTGATGTAAGGAGTATATCCGGTGGGTTTTTATTACAGGACATAGATGATAAGCTTTATGAATCTATAGAGGTAGTTTCGTTAAGAAGACCCACTGAGCAAGAGCTAGAGGATGCTATATTTGCTTGGAAAGTGGCAAAATGGACAAAATCAAACGCTATAGTGATAGCTAAAAACAATCAAACTATAGGGATAGGTGCTGGTCAAGTATCGAGGGTAGATTCTTTAAGGAGTGCCATAAGAAAAGCAAAAAACTTTGGGCACGATTTAAAAGGTGCAGTAGTGGCCTCAGATGCTTTTTTCCCATTTAGGGATAGTATAGATATAGCTGCTCAAGAAGGAATATCTGGTACAATACAACCTGGCGGTTCTATAAGAGACAAAGAAGTGATAGAGGCTGTAAACGAGCATAACATGTTTATGATATTTACCCATATGAGGCATTTCAGACATTGAAGCTTTGCAAATTTAAAAATTGTTTTTATATTTTATTTATATCCAATAACGTGAGAGGTTTTGTATGAAATTACCACCGCTTAGAATAAGGCATATAGAGGTGGAGATACCTATTATACAAGGGGGTATGGGCGTAGGTATTTCTTGGGAAAAATTAGCAGGAGCTGTTGCTTCCTGCGGTGCAGTTGGAGTTGTCTCGTCTGTAGGTACAGGCTATAGATTTTTAGAACTTGTTAAAAAAGATAAGTTTGGAAGGCCAATAGGCACTGAAAATGCTCACAACAGCGAAGCTTTAAGGCTTATTATTCAAAAAGCTAAAGAAATAGCTGGTGGGAAAGGTGCCATAGGTGTGAATATACTATCTGCTATAAATGATTACGGTAGAGTGGCAAACGAAGCTGCCAAGTTTGGAGCTGATTTAATCATATCTGGAGCAGGGCTTCCTTTGAAGTTGCCAGAGTATACAGAAGGCTATGATACTGCGTTAGTGCCTATAGTATCTTCTGCTAGGGCTTTAAACCTTATAGCCAAAACATGGAAAAAGCGCTACAACAGACTACCAGATGCTGTCGTTTTAGAAGGCCCCATGTCTGGTGGTCATCAAGGTTTTAAGTATGAAGATTGTTTTAAGCCGGAGTTTCAGCTTGAAAATTTGTTTGATGAGGTTTACAAAGAGGCTAAAGAATGGGGTAATATACCTCTTATAGTGGCAGGTGGTGTTTGGGATTACAAAGATATAAAAACCTATATTCAAAGAGGGGCAGCCGGTGTACAGATGGCTACCAGGTTTGCAGTTACAAAAGAAAGCGATGCACCGCTTGTATATAAGGAGCTTCTTTTAAACGCTGAAGAAAAGGATATAATACTTCTAAAATCCCCAGTGGGATATCCTTTGAGGGTTATAAAAACTCCTTTTGTGGAAAAGCTTTTAAACGGGCATAACGGCTGGAAAGGATGTGTGTCTGATTGTGTAGCCCCTTGTAAGCACGGAGAGGAGGCTAAAAAAGTAGGTTTTTGTATAGCCGATAGGCTTGGAGCTGCTTGTCTTGGCAACGTAGAAGAAGGTATTTTTATAAGCGGTGCCAACGGGTACAAGTTGAAAAAGCAAGGTATTATATCTGTTTGTGAGCTTATAGATATGCTTACTGGCAAAATACCAGATCCTACTGTAGAAAACAAAGAGACATTTACAGAGGTGGTATAAGTTGAGGTTTTATGGGCTTTTAAAAGATGAAGATTTTTTAAATATTGTACAAAAAATCTCTGGTGATGATTGGATTATAGAAGATACAAAATCAAAAACAAAAGAAGAGCTTTCAAAAGATCAAATAAAAAACCGTCTTTTAGATATTGCCAATGAGATAAAAAATTGGAAAGAGACTCTTACCCTTATGCCAAGCAATACTATTTTTGTATTTGTGGCGGATAAAGAAGAACCAAGGGCTTTTAAGATATACGATACGAGCTCATTGGGATGTTCTACAACGCTCACTCCTCCAAGATGGAAAGTTTATAAAAAGGGTATAGTGCTTGAATGATTTATCTTGTAATGGTAGGACAGCATAAGTTAAGAGAGCTTATATACCTTTGGACGCTTTTAAACTTAAATAATATAAAATGCTTTATATCCTATATAAAAAATGAGCCTTCCTATGAGAAAACTGTTTCTTTGGATGGGGCAAAGGTTTTTATAAAAGACTCCGATTTAGATAGGATAAATGTCCTTGATATACAAAACAGTATTTTTTTATTGGAAAAGCCTGTAAACTTGGAAAATATAAACAACATATATAAGGATATACTTGCTTTGATATGAACAACATAGTTCTTTTTATGATAAGCACATGGTTTGGTGTTAGTTTGTTTTTTAGCTTTGATGTAGCCCCTACTCTTTTTGATACGCTTTCTACCATATTGGCCGGTGAAGTGGTGGCAAGAATATTTCCAATTTATTTTGGTATTGGACTTTTCATATTTTTATTTTCTTTTTTACTGCTTTTTTTAAGTGAAAAACCTATTTTCAAGAAGACATTTTTTTTCTTTACTATAAACATAGTTATTTTTATAGCTTTTCTTGTTTTTATATTGCCGGAGGCTTCTTTTTTAAAACATACGGATTATCATGCATTCCTTCGTTTACACGCTTTTAGTATGGTATTAAATCTTATACAAATGATAAATAGCTTTTTTATAATACTAAGTTTGCTATGATAAGGCTTAGTATACTAGGTTCTACTGGTACTATTGGAAAAAACGCACTAGATGTTGTAAGAGCACACAAGGACAAAATCCAGCTTGTAGGCATAGGTGCATACCGGGCATCCAAAGAGCTTTTGGAAGAGGTTAAAGAGTTTAGACCTAAGTTTGTTTTTAGCGTAGAAACCCCTACAAAAGATTGGCTTGATGAGATTTCAAAATATTCTAAATACCTTGACGAAGAAGAGGGGCTTCAGGCTATTATAGAAAACTCCGACAGGATTTTAAACGCTATATCTGGGACCTCTGGCATAAAAGCCACTTACAGTATACTAAAAGCTAAAAAAATACTTCTTGCTTCCAACAAAGAATCAATCCTTTGTATGCCTAATCTGATAAGAGAAAACCTTGAGTTGGTAATACCAGTAGACAGCGAGCACAATGCCGCTTTTGAGCTTCTTAAAAGCCACAAAACTGTGAAAAACCTTTATATAACGGCCTCAGGTGGTCCTTTCAGAGAGTATTCCAAAGAACAGCTAAAAACTGTAGCCAAAGAAGAGGCTCTTAAACACCCAAATTGGAAGATGGGTCCAAAGATAACCATAGACTCTGCAACACTTATGAACAAAGGATTTGAACTCATAGAAGCTAGTGTATTGTTTAATATACCACTTGAACGCATAAAGATATTGATACATCCTCAAAGTATAGTGCATGCCATAGTTGAACTTGAAAACGGCTCTTTTATAGCAAATATGTCGCTTCCAGATATGAGGCTTCCTATTCAAAACGCTATTTTTTATCCAGAGATGGTAAATTATACCTTCAATAGGTTAGATTTAACATCTATTTCTTGTCTTACTTTTGAAAAGCCTAAAAGGGATTTGTTTAGGGCTATCGATGTTTGTGAATGGGTAGCCTCTATGGGTAATCCTTATGTATCTGTGCTTTTAGGAGCTGATGATAAAGCTGTAGAACTTTTTTTAGAAGGCAAAATTGGATTTCTTGATATACCAGTTTTGATAGAGAATGTGCTTTCTTCGGTGAACTTTCATATAGAAGAGAATCTTGAGGATATTTTGAGGGCTGTGGAGTTTGGTAAAAACAAATTACTAGAATTATCAAATCATAGGATGTGATAAAATATAATTATGATAGGCACCCCGTTTTCTTACAACGCTACAAAAATATTGCTTCTTGGTTCAGGTGAGCTTGGTAAAGAGTTTGCTATAGAAGCAATAAGGCTTGGTATAGAGCTTGTGGCGGTGGATTCATATCAGCACGCTCCAGCCCAACAAGTAGCCCAAAGATATTACGTTATAGACATGAAGAACAAAGAGCTTTTAAAGAGCTTAGCTTACAGGGAGGCTCCAGATTTTATAGTCCCTGAGATAGAAGCTATAAATACAGATGCCCTTATAGAGTTAGAACAAGAAGGTTTTAATATAGTCCCCTGTGCTAGGGCTGTAAAATATACGATGAACCGTATAGCCATAAGGCGTTTTGCCGCTGAAGAACTTGGACTTCCCACATCTAAGTATAAATTTGTAAATACGTTTGAAGAGTTAAAACAAGCCGCCAAAGAACTTGGTTATCCGGTGGTGGTAAAACCGGTGATGAGCTCTTCAGGTAAGGGTCAGTCTATAGTTTATAAAGAACAAGATTTAGAAAAAGCTTTTTATATAGCAAAAGAAAAGGCAAGAGGGGATTCAAAAGAACTTATCGTAGAGGAGTTTATAGATTTTGATTATGAAATTACTATGCTCACAGTAAGGACAAAAAATCAAGGGATCTTGTTTTGTCCTCCAATAGGTCATATACAAGTAGAAGGTGATTATTATGAAAGTTGGCAACCTCATCCAATGGATGATAAGCTTTTACAAAAAGCCCAAGACATAGCAAGAACCGTTGTAGAAGGGCTTGGTGGGTATGGTATATTTGGATGTGAGCTTTTTGTAAGAAAAGACGAGGTTATATTTAACGAAATATCTCCAAGGCCTCACGATACTGGTATGGTGACGATGATCTCTCAAAATATGTCTGAGTTTGAGATACATCTAAGAGCGATACTTGGACTCCCTATACATATTGAGCTTTTAGGAGCCGGAGCCTCTTATTGTTTTCATGCAAAAACAGACGGTATAATACCAGCTTACGATAATCTTGAAGAGGCTTTATCTATACCAAACACAAAGCTAAGGATCTTTGGAAAGCCCATCACAAGGCCAAAAAGACGGATGGGAGTAGCTTTGGCGTTGGCAGAGAACATAGAAAAAGCCCGTCAAAACGCTAAAAAAGTTGCCAATTCAGTAAGGATTTTGGAAGAGAGTATTTAGTATAATCCGATGGAAAACATAAGAAACTTCTCGATAATAGCCCACGTAGACCATGGCAAATCTACATTGGCCGATAGGCTTATAGAGTTTTGCGGAGCTATCACAGATAGAGAAAAAAAAGATCAAATGCTTGATACTCTTGATATAGAAAGAGAAAGAGGCATCACGATAAAACTCCAAGCTGTGAAAATAAACTATCACAGCAAGATACAAAACAAAGATTTTACACTTCATCTTATAGATACACCAGGACACGTAGATTTTTCTTACGAAGTATCAAGATCTTTAGCAGCTTGCGAAGGAGCTTTGCTCTTAATAGATGCCTCACAGGGTATAGAAGCCCAAACTGTGGCAAACTTTTGGAAAGCCGTCGAGCAAAACCTAGTTATAATACCTGTAATAAACAAAATAGACCTACCAGCAGCAGACCCAGATCGTATAAAACTTCAAATAAGAGATATACTTGGCCTTGACCCAGATGAGGCTATACTTGCTTCTGCCAAAGAAGGTATAGGTATAGAAGAGATTTTAGAGGCTATCACCAAAAGGATACCACCACCCAAAGGAGATGAAAATGCACCTTTAAAAGCCCTCATATTTGATTCTTATTATGATCCTTATAGAGGTGCTGTGGCTTTTGTTAGAATATTTGATGGGTCTTTGAAAGTAGGTGATAGGATAAAGCTATTTTCTACCGGCAAGGAGTTTGAAGTTACTGAGGTTGGTGCCCAGACGCCAAAAATGACAAAGCTTCCTATACTAAAAGCCGGAGACGTTGGGTATATAGCAGCTTCTATAAAAGATGTAAGAGATATAAGAGTTGGCGATACTATCACATTAAAATCAAACCCCACCAAAGAAGCAATCCCTGGTTTTAAAACTGCAAAGCCTATGGTGTTTGCAGGGCTTTACCCCACCGAGGATTCAGACTTTGAAGAGCTAAGAGATGCTTTAGAAAAATACTCTATAAACGACGCAGCTATCACTTACGAACCAGAAACATCCCCTGCTATAGGTATGGGTTTTAGATGTGGGTTTTTGGGGCTTTTACACATGGAAATAGTCCAAGAAAGACTTTCAAGAGAGTACAACATAGATGTTATCACCACTGCTCCAAGCGTTGTCTATAGGTTAAAGCTTAAAAATAAACCAGAGGTTTTTGAGGTTAAAAGCTCAAACGATGTACCAGACAACTTTGGCCTTATAGAGTATATAGAAGAACCATATGTGCTTGCCACCATCATTACCCCCAAAGACTATGTAGGAAATATAATAAATATATGCCAAGATAAAAGGGGTATACAGGTAAAATTTTCTTATCTTGATCAAAACACAGCGTTGCTTGAGTATGAGATGCCCCTTCAAGAGATCATAGTGGATTTTCACGATAAGATAAAATCTGCTTCCAAAGGATATGCATCTTTTGACTATGAGTTTTTAGGATATAAAGAATCTGATTTGGTAAAACTAACTATCATGATAAACAAAGAACCAGTGGATGCTCTGTCGTTTTTGGTGCACAAAGATAAAGCTTACAGAAAAGCAAGGGCTTTGGTGGAACAACTAAAAGAGACTATACCAAGACAGCTTTTTGAAATAAACGTCCAAGCGGCTATAGGCAGTAAAATTATAGCTTCAGAGCGCATCCCCCCGCTGAGAGCCAATGTCACGGCCAAATGCTATGGTGGTGATATATCAAGAAAAAGAAAGCTCTTAGAAAAGCAAAAAGAAGGTAAAAAACGCATGAAGCAGTTTGGCAAGGTATCTTTACCTCAAGAGGCTTTCTTAAGCGTTTTAAAAGCCCAATGATAAAAACAACTGACAAGTCAAAATGGAATGATTGGCGTTGGCAACTTCAAAACCGTATAACCACTTTAGAAGAATTATCAAAATATATAGAGCTAACTAAAGAAGAGATTGAGTTTTTTGATGCTGTTGCAGAAGAATATCCTTTTGCCGTGACCCCTTATTATTTGTCTCTTATTAAAGATCCCAAAGATAAAAAAGATCCCATAAGGCTTCAAATAGTCCCAAGCCCTCTTGAAATAGATGAAAAAGCCCAAGAAAACTCACATCCAAACGCCTTAAACGAAGAAACTTTTATAAAAGGTCTTACACATAGATACGAAGACAGAGTTCTAATAAGTGTAACCTCTTACTGCGGTGTATATTGTAGGCATTGTATGAGAAAGCGCATTTTCAAAGAGGGCACTCATGCCACTCCCAAAGAGCTTTTAGATGTTTATTTTGATTATATTAAAAGCCATAAAAATGTAAAAGACGTACTAATATCAGGAGGAGATCCTCTCACTCTTGATAATGAAAGACTAAAATACATCCTTGATAACCTATCTTCAATAGAGCATCTTGAGGTGATAAGGATAGGTTCAAGGGTACCGGTGACACTTCCCCAGCGCCTTTACGATGAGGAGCTTCTTGATATACTATCCAAATACGACAAGCTTTGGATAAACACGCACTTTAACCATCAAAACGAAATCACAGAAGATGCCAAAGTAGCTATAAGAAATCTGTTAAAGGCTGGTGTGCCAGTAAACAATCAAGCTGTACTTTTAAAAGGTATAAACGATGACAAAGAAACCATGCTTGAACTAATGAGAAAACTATTAAGCATAAAGGTAAAACCTCAATACCTTTTCCACTGTGACCCCATCACAGGCACAATTCATTTTAGGACATCTATAGAAAAGGGCTTAGAGATAATGGATTATATGAGAGGAAGACTAAGCGGGTTTGGTATACCCACTTACGCTATAGATCTGCCGGGTGGTAAGGGCAAAGTCCCACTTATCCCATCTTATTTCAAAAAGCTTGAAAACAGCTTATACGAGTTTATAGCTTTTGATAAAACAAAAGTTATAATAGAAGAATAGCGTTTTAGTTCTTAATAAACCCCTGTATAAGTTAGGGGAGAGCGTGGGCAGAGTGCTGTAAGCATATTTTACATCGTAGGTGGGCTTAAGAATAGACGTATTGTCGTTAGTAAAAGAAGGGCAGAGTGCGTGAGCATGTTTCAAATGCCCGTCTTTTTGACAGACACTAATTATACGATGTAAAAAATGCCGTTGGCACACTAGTGGTTTACCATGTTTCAAATGCCCGTCTTTTTGACAGACACTTATTATACGATAAGTTTGCTACGGTTTATGTGTTCACGATGTAGTGAGCTTGTACATTCCTTTACGCCTGGTAGTAGCTATTTACTAGATGTAAATAAGTGTAGTGTATCAAGCTGTACTTCTAATGTATACTATACTGAAAACATGGAAATGCCTGATGATCAAATGCCCAACGGTCCCAACGATCAAATGCCCTGATGGTGGAGCTCATTGATTAAAATGATCACTACGTATTTAGTGCCCCTTGGCTTTTTGCCTCGGGGCTTTTAAAAATATAATTTTATGTAATTTTTTAAACTTGCACTTCTTCTAAAGAAAGCTCTTTGGCTTTTTCAAGATTACTTAGTTCTAAAGCTATATTATCTAAAAGCTTATATAAGGATGTATGCATATCATCGTACAATTTACAACCAGAGGCATACTTATGACCACCGCCACCAAGACACTGGGCTATTTTAGATACATCCACAGACTCTTCTTTGCTTCTTAAAGATACGCGCCAAATTGAACATCATTCTTCTTTTTTGTTTT
>Ga0080003_1001052_pt1 | contig 15656 bp, 16 predicted proteins | sample JossMetagenome_FD_69206 | JGI IMG/M metagenome (GOLD analysis project Ga0080003, IMG submission 69206) | Hot spring microbial communities from Joseph's Coat, Yellowstone National Park, USA - JC2_E (SPADES assembly) (version 2) | ecosystem: Environmental > Aquatic > Thermal springs > Hot (42-90C)... | reverse complement strand
ATACGAGATGCTCAAAAATAAGGAGTTCACGATTGATGAGTTTAATAGCATGTTTGCAAGCGACGTTGAAAGAGTACAGTTCGAGGCCTGGGCTAAAGAAAGAGGGGTATTTGTGGAAAAGAACGGCAAGATATACATTCTGGATAAGGGTGATAAACCATGAAATGCCAAGATTTTGACGGGAGACTTTACATCGAGAATTCCATCTATCATGACCAGATAGAACAATGTCTTCATCTAGCCCTGCTTTACGTCGATAGAAGGGGTAGTATCCCCATTCTAAGGGCGATAAAACCGAATGACGAGGAAATCGTTGGGTGGGTGAAAATTAAGGACGGTACCGTGGCCGAAAGTAACGGGATGCCAAGAAATATAAAGATGCCTACAAAGGACGGGGTCTATTTCCTGATAAAAAAAGGGACTGTCTTGATCTTCGAGCCTTACAGTTCACCTCTTGTGAAGGAGTGAAGAATCACTTAATTGAGTCTCTCTTATCCTATCTATTTTTTCAGAAATGTTATCCTGATCATGTTTAATACCCTGTAATATCATTAATTGTTCATTTTCGATTTCACTCAACATAACGATATTATCAGTAAGTGTCTGTTTCATTTCTTCAATGTTCTCGTTAAGCTTGTCAAACTGTGTTTTAATGATGTACATGAAGATACCCGTCAGGAAGGTGAAGAAAGATGTAATTACAGACAAAGCGATGTAATCGGTCACATGCCATCACCCAAGTAAGCATTTCTAATCCTTTCTTCATTACTTTCCCATGTATACCTGTCTTTCATGGATAACCACCACTCCTCTGTCTTTTTCTTGTAGGTATTAATATTATCTACGACGTCTATTATCTTATCTATTGCTTTATTAACGTCAATTTCCCAACCTTTGCCTATATGGAATGGGTTTCCCGGTAAAACTTGTTCAGAACGACGGGAAGGCATTAAGGAGAATGACGGTAAATATTCAACCCATGAACCCTTGTCTGCAGAAATAACAGGAACTCCTCTGCTTATTGCCTCTAACCCCGTAATCTCAAAACCGCCACCTCTTGAACCTAAGATATAAAGATCTAGAGTGTCATACCATGCAACCTTTTGCTCTGTCGTTAAAAAGCCGGAATTTATTGCACCACCTAAAGACATTAACTCGGTATAATAAGGCGGTTCTTTTTCCCTGCTTTTTACGAAAAGAAAGACGTTCTTCTTCATCTTCTTAAGAGTACGGTAAATCGCTAGGATAACGTCTATCCCTTTTCTCCACTCTGAATGGGTTACCCAAGTACCTATGATGATGACGTTCTTCTCTCTCTTCAGTCTATAAATAGGTTCAAATTCCCTTGACAATACTTTCCCCGGCTTTAAGAACTCGTCTTCAACGCCGTGAGGGACGTAAAAAATCGTGTCCTTGGTGAAATACTTTGAGAACACCTCTTCATTAAATTTGGAAGGAACAATTATCCTGTCACAGTATTGAAACCTGGCTACCGCATTTCCTGAAAGCTCATCACTGTCCGCAACGTCAACACATATGACCAGTTTAGCGTTACCTATCTTGTTAAGAAAGCGGTCTGCAACATACAACCAAGGTTGGAAAGCTACAATTTCCCTATTCGTAAAAGTATAGTTAATCGTCGTCGTATTGCTTAACTCATACACTGTAATCGCTTTCCTTAATGCCTTTATATGATGTCTTGCAACTATTGAGAAAGAATCGTACGGATTATGAAGAGGATAAAAATACTCCAATATCATTCTTCACTCACTATAAAGATTGTTGTCTCTCCTGAGGCTGAAATTTCGACGTTCTGCCAATTAGTAATTTGCAAAGTTAGCTTCTTTCCGGGTGCCAAAGGGACGGGTATGCCGTTAGCACCGTAAACGTAAGTATAATAGTAAGAGTTCTGAGGGTTGATAATGGTGACTATCTTAGGAGACCCTACGATGGAGGAGAGAGTCTCCAGTGCAGTCGATAACTCTACCTGATAAACATAAGCGTTTTGGGGTGGCTGAATATTTTGCACAAGGCTGAGTATCTGGTTAATTGCACAACTCATAGTTGAATAGTAGTAATAAAGGTAATATAAATCACTCACAACACTATTCCAGTCAGATGGATAGAGTATCTCTACTCCTTTGTATTTTGGTGGAATCCATGTAACCGACGTGGTCTATCACTTCTCTTTCAAAACCTTCTTCAGTTCTTCTATTGTTTTATTTAAGGCATCAAGTTGCTCTTTCATCTTCTTTGCAAATTCATCATTAACCTCTTTCTGATGTCTTTCTACGTACTTCTTAAATAGCTCTTCTAGAGTTTCTTCTTTTTTCTGGTTTTGTGACATTTTTTATCACCTACTTTTCTTTTGTGTGAAGACAAAAAAACATTTTAGTTTATCCTAGGCTATGATAGGCGTTTTCCCTGTTGGCAAACTCGTTAGCATAAACCACGGCGTACTGAGCATATAACTCTATTTCTTCGTCACTTAAACCGTACTTTTTGAAAGCCTGAAGTTTTGCCTTGACGTCGGCAATTACTTGTTGTTCGCTCTTTACGCCTAGGATAAGCTCATAAGCTTCGTTCTCAACTATAGCATTTATTATTCTCGTAACAACGCTATGCACCTTAGAGTTTGTCAAGTACTCATTATAAATGCTGAGAAGGTCTTTTTTAGTGTCGTCAGGAACGGGCAAAGCGTCAAGGTACTGCTTGAGCAAAGTGTTGAATACTTTCTTTGCGTTTTCACTGTATCTGTAAATGGTCACCCAATTCTTCGGTGTACCTACAAGGCTTTCAAACGCTTTAGCTTCCTGCTTTAATATGAAAAGCTGAGTCAGCAAATCAATTGACTGTTTATCGAGACCAAGGACAGACAGGTCGTTAAGTGACTTTTTCAGGCTTTCCGACGTAATGGCAAAATTCTCGAACAAGGTACCTAGGGCATTGGCAATGCTATTCCTGTAAGGTTCAAGGTAATGGAGTTCTATGTACTTTGCGTAATACGAAGCCAACTGTTCAGGAATCTGGTGAACCTGGAATGACTGAGCAATTAACTCCTTGGAGGGCTGAACGACACTCATGAAACTTGCGATTTTTTCAGGAGTCGGATACCAGGTCGTTATTGCCTTATAGTCGTTCTCCAGTCTGGTAAGCTCAGTCAGGTACTTTATCATATCAGAGGAGACGAGTTTCAAAGCGTCGGAGGAAACGTTTACTCCAATTATCCTTAACCTGAGGACGTATTCTATTATGCTTTTTACATAAACCGTGTAGTTGTTTAACTCGTAATAAACACCGCTCAATGCTTCATATTTTAATGCCGTCACTATATTACTCGATATCGGAAAGCTCGTCAGGTATTTCTCTATTTTCTCGTCGGCATAGCCGAAGAACTTTGCTTTTTCATAACTCGTTAAAGCTGACTTTACTGCAGATATATAATCATTTAGGCTTACCGCCACCCTGGAGAGGGCGTTATATTTAAGCACGGTCTCCATTGTATCCGTTAACTGGAAAGAGGACAAGAACTTCTCAATGTCGTCGTTCTTGTAACCGTAGAACTTCGCGGTTTCATAGTTAACGATTAGCGTCTTCAGAGAAGATATGTAGTTATTAATGGAGATATTTATCCTTACAAGTTCTTCTTCCTTTAGCAGGTCAGACAATTGCGTTGACACCGGGTAGACCGATATCAGTTTCTTCAGACCTTCAACGTCAACTCCAAAGTATTCTCCTTCTTTAACTAGAGAAACGGCTTTCTTTATTTCAGAAAGTGAACTGTTAAGTGTTGAAAATAATTTCATTTCGCCCTGCATTATTGCGGTAACGTAATCAACGGGATTGATTCCTGCATTCTCCAGGAAGTCAGGTAACTTGTATTTGTCAGGGTATGAAATCCCTTTTTCACTGATTGATATGGCAAATTGTTGTAGTTGTTTCAGGACTTCATCAAGGGATATCCCCTGAGAGAGTGAATCCTCTAATGTCAGGTAACTTGTATTTGTCAGGGTATGAAATCCCTTTTTCACTGATTGATATGGCAAATTGTTGTAGTTGTTTCAGGACTTCATCAAGGGATATCCCCTGAGAGAGTGAATCCTCTAATGCTTTCATATATCTATTAAGGTAGGTTGCATAAGCTGACCTGATTAAATGTCTCTTCCAGATCTCCGTTGAGCCGTCAACAATGACGAAATTTGCGAATTTGGAGAGGGCATAATTCAACTGTGTATAGTCAGTCCTCAGGAGTGCTTCAAGCTTAGTCTCTGTAATATCAAAAACTGGAGAATATCTCTTTGCTAGTGCCGGGCTGACGTTTTCGTCAACGCCGGCTTGCGTGAAGTATTTGATTGCTTCCTCTCTTGTAATTTGAAGGCTTTTTTCAACTGCTCCTACGTAGGCCACTAACTCTTCTGCAATGAAGCCTTTCATTGAAATATCAAGCATCTCCTTAAAGTAGTTGTAAGCAGAGGACTGAAGACTATACACTTTGATCAGGATCTTGTAAAGGTCATATACATCTTTCGTATAATAGAAGGAATGAGTTAATGACCTAATTGTACTTTCAATCGTTGCCCCTACGGCATGTCTTGTTCTAATTTTCTGGCCTATTTCGTACTCAATATTCAGGATCTCTTTATAAACATCCAGGAAGTCCTTATCTATCTCTATTTTCAGCGGGTTACCGGTCAGGTCTGCATAAGCTTTTTCTATCTGCTTAAGAATTAGGGTATAAGACGGGTTAACGTACTCCAGGATCGCGTTATCAGCATTGGTAACGAGTTCATTAACCGCTCTTCTTATTAACGTGAAAACTTCGTTCAGCAGACGGTAAGACCTCTGGAAGATTGACGCCACAGTCGATAATATTGCACTAGGCTGTATCTGACCTAAGGGGATTGTGACCTCTTTTGACTTTAATGTACCCGTCGAGGGGTCGAATACTTTTACCTTGAATTTATTATAAGCAGTATACTCGAACAAGTTGAAGAGCTGTTCTGATGACATTATTCCGAAAGTGAAGGCGTTTGTAATCTCGCTTTGTGTCCTTGAAAGCGTAGTCCTGATCTCCTGGTAAAGGTCTGCAATAGCCGAGTAAGGCACAATAAGCGGGTTTTCTCCTGTGGCGTAGTAAAGCTGAGAGTACTTTTCTAAGTTGAACTCCAGCTTTGTCGTCACATTTGTAGGTAGCTCTTCAAATACTCTCATGATTGCGAAATTCCTGAAGTCAGTCCTGGAGGGTGGAGTTGCTAAAACGTTAGCGATAATCTGAGTATCTGCGGGGAAGTTTTCAAGCCATGAGCCTGCAGTTATGCCGTTCAGTCTCAGATATTCCGCGATTTTGGGATAGATCTTCGCCGGGTCAGTGACGAACGTGGGCGTAAAGAACTTCGGATAAGTTTGAGTCCCCGCTTTATCATAGAAAAGTAAGCCTGCTAGTGCATTAGCATAAAATGTCCAGAGGTCTTTAGGTCTTGCCGGCTTATAAGCGTTATAGAAGAAGAGAGGTACGAGAGAAGAGTGAATACCCGACATTGCGATAAGTGAAACAACTCCGCCGTATTCCTTGAATATGCCCTTTATCGCAGAGGAGATAATATCCCTTGCAGGCGGTATTACGTAGAAGGCGGAAGTTGGTTGAATGTAAACATTGCTGAAAATGTCACTGAATTCTATTTGCCCGTAATTGCCGTCTTTCGAGAGGACAAACTTTACGCCGGAAGGTATCCCGCTGTTTCCGTAATCAATTGCTTTATAGAACTGTTCGATGAAGCCCTTGTAGTAACCGAGGAACATTAACTCCGTTTCAACGTCGTGATAAATGTCGTCTATGTTCTTGAAAGGTATCCTTCTCTGGAACATCTGCTCGAGTTCTCTAGGTGAAGGGTCAACCAGCGGGAAAAATTGGGCAAAGAACAGGTTATTTACAAGTTCGAATGGATGGAAGAACGATTCAACCATGTCCTTAACGAGTTCACCCGTATGATCTTTAAATGCATCAGCTACCGTGTCATACATCTTCTCCAGGAAATCCTTTATATTTTCTATTGCCTCTGCGCCTATGCCGAGGGGTTTAAGTGCTACTTCAAGTTTTGGAAACAGTGAGTCGATTGCCGGGATGAAATGCCTTATTGCAGAAGTTATCATACTGACCAACATTAGCCCTGCTACACTGTAGTAGATAATATACAGAGGGTCGTCTTTCACGCTCTCGTATATTTCTTCCAAGGAGAGAGGGTCGATTTTCTTAAAGAAGATTGCAAAAGGCATCATGTATGCTTTACTTATATCAACGAAGAAATCGTAGAGGTCTGTTGTAATGTTTTTGATGACGCCGGGTACAATGTTTCTCACAAAATCGGTCACAGTCTTTATTATAAATACACTAAGGTCTCCTGAAACTTTCTCAAGAGTTGCAACGACGTCACCAACGACAGTTTTCATTATATTAAAGATATCGCCGAAGACTGACGTTATTGCCTTCCATGTAGTTGTTAAACCTGACACGACATACTTTTTCACAATGTTGGAAATGTCTGAAATAAATTCATCAAACGCTTCTTCTATTCCCTTCAAGGAGAAGAGTGAAACGAACTTTTTGAATTCATCAAGGAATTGAGACCCAAAAGTTGCTATAGAATTCACGAAACCTGACAAATAAACTCCTGTCTGTTTAACGAAACCTGCTAACTTTACAATTTCTTTTACAAAAGGAGATATAACGTCGTCTTTAATGAAGTTGAAGAAAGGTTCTATTGTCTTCTCGTAGAAGAGAGAAGGAATTTTTGCTAACTCTGAGAGTGACTTTTCTATAATGTCAGGAAGTGTCTTAAATACACTCTCAATTTCGCCCGGTATTTCTTCAAAGCCTTTAATTATTTTTTCAAAAGAACTCAAAACAGGGGAAAAGAAGTCGACTATCTTCTTTATATACCCTGATATGATTTCAGGCACACTCTTAAATACGTCTTCAATCTCTCCTGGTATCTTCTCAAAGAAGGAAATAACAGGGGAAAAGAAATCTGCAATCTTTTGCACAGCACTTTCAAAGAGTGAAGGTACCTTTTCAAAGACGCCAAGAATCTCTCCTGGAATCTTCTCAAAGAAAGAGACAACCGGCGTAAAGAAGCTCGTGATTTTCTGAATAACTCCTTCGAGAATTGAAGGTATATGCCCTAAAGCGTCCAGGATTTCTCCTGGAATCTTCTCAAATACAGAAATGATAGGAGAAAAGAAGCTTGTCACTTTCTGCACGAAATCGGAAATTTGCCCGGGTATACCCTCGACGATACTTGCAATTTGCCCGGGTATCTGTTGAAATGCCGATATTATAGGAGAGAAAGCGGTAGTCAGTGTGCTTACTGCGCTCTGGAATAATGAAACTCCTGAGTTTATCAGGTTCTGGAGTTGACCGGGTACCGCTTCAAGTGTTGAAATAATAGGAGAGAAAGCCGACTCTATTGCAGAAAATGCAGACGATATAAGGTTGGGTATACTTTCTACACTTGAGATAATCGTTGATATGTCACTTGATAAAGTCGATATTACACTACCTAAAGAAGAAGCGATAGACTGGAATGCAGAATTAATGACCGAAGGTATGTTCGAGATTGCGGATTCTATTTCATCTGCAATGCTTGACACTGACGTAATGATAGGAGAGATGAATGATGAAATGGTGGAAGGTAAAGATTCAACTGAAGAAAGTATGCTCGAGAATAACCCGGGTACTTGCGAAATGAAAGAGGAGAGAGGGGAAAAGAGGGAACTGACTCCTGCAGTTACGTCACCTACTATCGTTGACGCAACGCCGTTTATGAAACACTCTATCTCTCCTACAATATTTGTAACACCCTTCACTTCGGTCAAAGATGACGCTATGATTTTAGCAAAGTCTTCATCTATTACTATTTTCTTCTCTTCCATATATAATCTGGTAAAAAATAACCCCTTTTATAATATAAGGATTACTCACTGGTTAAGGATTTCTTGAGCTAATTCTTTACCGTAAATCCAATAGAGCCACTTCATCTTTGCTATCTCAACTCTTATCTTAAATAGAAGCTCTTTCTCGTTCTCATATTCTATAGGAAAAATCCTGGAGTGTAACCCGTTCCACAGTAACTTGACCGCCATATTTTTCTTCTTCCCTTGACCCTGAAGGTTTTCAAGAAAGATAACTATACAACCGTTGATATTCTTCTCGTAGGGAAGGATTGTGAAGGAAAGAGTATCAGCCATGTGAAGAAATAGACGGAGAAAAATAAAAAATGTAACTTAAGCAGTTTGCCTGACTCTCATCTTCTTCTGGAGTTCAAGGAGTTTCTTCTCCAGGGAAACCAATTCTTTCACTTTCTGGATAAGGGGTGTGTTCTCTCTTTGTAATTCTTCATTTGTTGCTAATTCAAGGGCAATCTCGTTGGTCGTCATGATAATTTCACTCATGGTTTCGGCAACTTCCTTTACGAGTTCTGCATTCTCTCCGCCTGTTTGAGCATTTTGCTGAAGTTGACCGCTTGCGTATTGACTTTTTGAACCATTTTCTGTAAGGTTTGAAGCCATGGTTTCAAACACTGATATACTCTTTGAAGGTATGCCGTATTTAAACCTTCTTGTTCCCACTTTCTAAGCCAGAAATTGTAATACTCTTCATCAGATGCCTGTCTCATTGTCGAAATGCCCCAAAAGTGTCTGTCAAACTTAAAGTCAACTAGGTTAAGCCCGGCGTCCCAATAATTTGATAACTCCATGGACGACGTTACAAGCCCCTTGAGGCATTGTGTCACTTTCATGTAAACGAAATATCGGATGACGTTGTAATCAATCCACGAGCTAACCCTTATGTTAGTGAAGAAGTTGTTAAGCTGGTCAGGTGGCTGATAGTTTGCAAAAGCCATTGCGGTACCTTCCTGCGTTAATCTCTGTGACTCCACGTTTTGCCTGATGTACTTGACCATAAAAGGTTCAGGGAAAATGAACGCCGACGTCGGGTGGGGGTCTTTAGTTTCTGCACAGAGGTAACCGTAACCGAGGGCTATTTGCGAAAGTCTAAGGCAATAAGTAATGTCGTCGTAATACTTGATGGGATAGGAATAAGTTTGCCCGTCGTATGAAACGTGAGATATTACGCCGTCTTCGCTCAGGAAAGAATATCCGAGGACGGAAAAGCCGAGCATGAAGACCTGTTTTTGTGACGCTCTTATTGCACTCAATCGGTTGAAATGTGTCCCGGCAAGCCCGTCATTAATTCTTACACCTTTTCTCATTCCTTTGAAGGCATCAAGGTAAGCTAAGTCTCCATGGAAAATATTAAACAGCCTTGTGGTAACGTTTATTAAAAAGTCAACGACGAACGGCGGATCGTAAACAGATTCACCGAATATCGCATATCCGAACATTGAGTTCGAAGGACATGAAGTACAGTTAGGTGGGTAGTAAGTGCATTGGCCGAACCTTGCAACCCCGAATTGTGCGTAACAGCACTGTGCAAAGCCGGAAGTGAACTGAGGCTGAATATTCCCCGTTAAGAAGCCGTTAACAGTACTTTGAAGAGGGAAGAGGTCAGAGAACGACAGTTGATTAAAGATGATGTAAATCCCTGCACCGATATCTTCCACGTCCGGCAACTGAATTTGATAGTTTAGCTGGAGGTTATCGAATAACGTCGGAGGTATCTTTAGCGTAAGAACTAGGTAAAGGGATATCGTGCCGAAAAGTGACGTGTAAATGTTAGAGAGACTGAACTGAAAGTCCGCAATATTGAAGGTCTTTAAAAGGTTAACGCTTATTGCGTCTTCCGTCAATATCTTCAGGTAGTACTTGTAAGCCTGAGTTTGTACTACCTGGTTTTGATAAGCCCACCAGGTAACACTGTCTTTTTCTACTCCTAACTGTCTCTTTGGCGTGAAGGCAAAATTTTGACTCATACGTAAAACTTGACAGAAAACTTTAATAGTCTAGCTATAGTATCAACTACACGTGTGAAAAGAAATGAGCCAAGAAAAAGTTCAGGAAAAGAAAAAGTACAAGTACAAAGAGTTACACACAGACGAGAACACATACAAGAAAATAAAGGAGTTGGCACTCCTGACAAAAAGCCATATGACGACTGTTGTCAGACAAAGCGTCGATATATACTACAACATGGTAAAAAGACCGAAGACGAAAAGCGATATGCCGGACGTCAATAAAATTGCCTGGTACATCTTTAAGTTTTCGCAAAGCGTAGGGCAACTGAAGGCTGAATGTACGGAAGAGAACTTCAACCACTTAATGAAGAATTTAGAAGATTTGAAAAACAGGTTAGGAGTTGATACGGAATATTTTGCCGGGATAATAAAGAAGTTTTATGAGTTCGGATGTAATAAAAATGCTTCAACTTATGTGGATATTAACGACAATGCAAAGTTGATAATTACAACATTATTAGAAAGATTAATGGAGAACAACCAAGAAAAGTCCTAAGACTTTAATTTTTTCAGCTTTTCTTCTCTCTTCTTTATATATTCTTCAGCTCTTTCCTTCTCTTCTTCTACTTTTTCGCGTACTTTTTCTTTTATATATTCTTGTGCATTATAGATATCATCATACATTCTTAGGATGTCTTCTTCATCAAACGTGATATTAAGCGTAAGGGTAACCGTATATTTTTTCTTTCCATTTTGTTCAAAACTCCTTGTTGTAATATTATATGTAGTATAATCACTGAATTCACCGAGAAAACGATGAATAACCCATCTTCTACTCATTTCGAGTGTCCTTTCTACTCCGTGCAAAAATCCCAAAATTATTGCCCTTTTGCGTAATTTTTCCACTACGTTTTCATTGTTCATGTAAAAAAGATTCACGCAAGAATATATAAATATGCTTCTCATTCTGTAATTATTTTTACTCTTATAATAATAGTTGGTTTGGATTAAAATATATAAACGTGGAGAACAAGAGATAACCCGGGTAAAAATGAAGAAAATAGAGTTAATGTTGCCCGACCCCGTAGTTGATAAACTTAACAAGATTGCGGAAGAGAGAAAAGTGACAGTAGTTGACGTTATTCAAGTTGCATTGACGGAATTCGTTGAAAAAGAGGAGGTGAGTTAAGGTGGCAAAGCTCAATAAACAGTTAACAAAGATCGTTGAAGATCTCCTTCAAGGCATAGACGATGCGGAGATAAGGATAACGATTCCCCAATCCCTGACCGTAATTGCCATGGGCTATCAAGCCGGAGCAGCCGACGATAACGAAGTCAAGAAAGACATTAGAGAAGTCGTTGAACTTGCTTACGAGGTTAAGGGTTACGACGTCCACGATGAGAACGTGAAAAAAGAAATAGATGATTACGTTGATAAGATCTTCGACAACCTGAGGATAACAACGTTAACAGGAAGGCTTCAAAACAAGTACCTAAAGATGAGATGAAAACTACGCGTGTCGTCGATAAAAAATCAATTTTTACTTTTTTCCACGAAACGTGTTTGTAACGATACACAATTTTTATAAGCTGAGAGTCATATTCTCTTTTTGAAGGTGGCGGAAGATGAAAGGACACGGATACAGGAAGACAGCAGAGAACATGATAAGCAAGTATTCAACGAAGTATAACGGTACCATCTTCGGCCAATTAATTACCAACATGCAAGGTGTAGCGACTGCAAGATATCAAGCAATAATACCAGAGTTTACGACCATAAGAGACCTTGTTGAGCCAATTCTTGCTGAATACGGTGTAGCCGGTCCACAGAAAGCAGCTTATTTAGCGTTTGCCTTCGCTCTAACAAGACACGCTAACAGGAACTCAGGAGAGTCATTACAAAATATTGCATCCGGAATGGTGTCATACTACGCAACTGCTTACGGCTTAAACCCAACAATCTTAAACGCTATTGTAAACGTCGTAACAGGAGCAGTACAATACTACTGAGCCTAGTCGTAAAGTTTATTTCTTTTTTTTCGTCTATTTCTTCTCATGAAAAGGATTTGTTTAGTTTCTCCTCGAGCAAATAGTCTCAAGAACATCGTACACGATATAGAAGCAGTCCTTCTATCTCACAAAATGCACTTTTTGGAGGTGACGGGATATGAAAGTAACCAGCAACTATACGAGAAGTGTGAGAAAGTCATTTATGTTAATGCCTTAACGCCAACCTGGACGAGACATGTTGTAGTTAACTTGCTGAAGTTAACGCAGATGAGACCTCACGTGCCGTCTCTTTTCTATTTCACGCTTGACGGTGACATGATTAAAGAAATGACACCGGAATGGTACATGGATTACGAGAATTACATTGCTAACTCAAACGCTTCTAAGGAGAGGGCTGAGAAATCAGGACTTACGGTGAAAGGCGTCATTTACCATGGTATCATCCCTGAACAGATAAAGTCCGTTCTCAGCCTGAAGAACAACTTCCGTGATTTTCTCAAAGAGAAATACGGAGACAAGGTAATCTTTGGAGTTAATGAAAGTAACCTTGAAAGAAAGGGCTGGAAACTATTTATGAAAGCATGGGAAAAGGCTTCTCAGGAGGTAGACAACATTTTACTTTATGCATTAACTAACTATAACCTTTCCGACTATGTCTCGACGCTCGGCAATATATACGTTGACCCTTCATACGGTAAAATGAGCAGGATAGAAGTTTTGCAGAAAATGAATGCAGTTGATGTCGGAGTGGTGCCTTCGTTGGCCGAGGGTTTCGGTATGCCTTTACTGGAGTTTAATGCTCTCGGTAAACCCGTGATACACGGTGACTTTCCGCCGTTGAACGAGATTTCAATTGTTGATAATTATAAGCTAAAAGTTGTCAACTTCACCCATTATAAAATGGAGAGTGAAAGCACTGACGGAATAGACTATACTTTCATGCTTTGGGATGTTGACGAGATGGCGAAAACTATCGTTGAAATCGCGAATAACGGTGCCAGGACAATCGACAATGAGAAAGTTCTTGAAAAATTCGACGCTAACAAGCTTTACCTTGACCTTCTTGACTATGCTTCATAAAGCATAGCTTTAGTTTTTTGTTACTATAAACAAGGATAAAGTCAAAAGACTCAAGATATTTTTTCAACTCGCTCTCATCAACGTTAATCCTTTTATCTCCTTCTTCTCCTAGTTTTTCAAAAGTCTCGTCTGAAACGTTTACGAAATAAACTTCAACGGCTTCGCAGTCAGTCCATATTGACATTAACTCATCAAGTAGACTTTCATCACCTTCTTCAATGCATTTCATACCCTGCACTTCTTTGTCAATGACTGCAACTTTCATTATCTCACTTCAGAAGTAACCCATTGACCTTAAACGACCGAGAATGTTATCCTTTAATCTTCCGCCTCTTTCTCTGACGTCTCCGGTCTCATAGATGCTGAGGGTACAGGGGTAGCAGTCAATTGACCTGTACCCGTTATAGTATAAGGGGTTGATAGGTACTCCTTCCGACAGTAGGAAGTCCATGACGTCGTCGTAAGTCCAGTCCAAGATAGGGTTCACCTGAAGGTACTCATAACCGTCCGACGTTTTCCTCACTCTCGCTACTTCTTCATTTTCCCTGGTTCCACCGTCACTTCTCCTTATTCCTGTCAGCAAGACCTTGACGTTCAGCATTTTCAAAGTCCTTTCCAGGTTTCTTACCTTATTAACAAGACAGCACTTTTCCTTATCAACTGCGAAATCTATGTACTCCTCAGCCGGTTGTGAATAGTATATTTTCATACCATAGCCTATCTGCAGTTTCCTTATGAACTCGTAAGTCTCGGTAAAATGAGCAGTTGTATCAACGAAAATCATTTTCACGTCCTTATCTACAAGCCAGGCCATGTAGGCGACAGCCGTGGAGTCCTTCCCGCCGGATAAGGCAACTGCAATTTGGTCGTGTGGAAAGTTCTTGAAGGTATTCTTTATTATCTCAAAGGATTTATCGTATTTCTCGTTAAGGTGAGAAAGGATGAAGTTCTGCTTTTTCTCAACTCTTACGGGAATAGGAAGACCTTGAAGCCCGTCGACTTTAACTCCTAGAATATCGTAAATCGTCGGAATGATATCAAGGATAGAAGCCCTTATCTCGGGACTGTCGTACTCTTTCCCGTCATAAATGGCGAAGAAGCCGTTATTCCAATGATAGAAAAGGTCGTCACGCCAGCCGTGGTCACTCATCAAAATCAGGTAGTCGGGGTTGTATTTCTGATAAATGTTGAAGATCTGAGTATCAATCGTTTCCATGATCAATTTCCTGTTCTCCGGTGTATCGTTAGGGTTTTTGATGATGACCCTGTTGTGGTGAAGTCTGTCGAGGGCTGTAAACCAACAGAAAGCGACGTCAAAACCGTACTTTGATAAGATGTAGTCAAATATCTCTCCTCTTTTTTGTTCCATTCTGGTCAAGAAGTCTACGCTCGGTCTCACATTATCTCTGACATCGACAATATATCCTTTCGCCTCGATCTCCTGTTGTAACTTGGGTGGCTGAGTGTAGTATTCATACCCCGCGAGCGGGACACCACCGACGACGACGACGTTCTTTATTCGCGGAACGGGAACGAGTTCCGGGATGTTGAACCATATTTCCCTCAATCCCGTCTTTCCGATTATGCTCTTGTCGGCAATGTCACGGTAATCATATAATTCCATGTTTCCCTGTTTGAACTTCTCACCGTTTAAACGGTATACCCAGTCTCCGATAGGCATCCTATATCCGAACTTCTCGTTATAGATAATGCGTCCTGTCATTAAAGCAAATGCCGAAGTCACCGTGTGCCCTTCCGAAATCGGGACGAGTTGGCCCTTATATTTTGCCTTCTCATAAACCGATTTAGAAAAATTAACTAGGTTATCTTTAGTTGCGGAATCTATGACGAAAACCAGGACTTTCTTTTTCTGCATATTCCAGTTATCTCACTTTCTTGGTAAAAAGCTATGCCATCGAGGACAGAACATAAATTAAGTTGTGCCCGGAGGGTGCAGTAAACGTTTTTACCAACGTCATTGTGGACGGTGATATTTTATCTACATAACCCGGAGTAGTATAGTAACCTGCAAAGACGTAACCGGACAAAGCGGTTAACGCATAAACATACCTATGTTCGCTTGGTGCTGTAAACGTTTTCACGAGGTTTAACGACGATGGTGATATTTTGTCAACGTAACCCGGTGATGTACTATAACCCGCATAAACGTAACCCGAGAGTACAGTTAACGAAGCCACGTACTTATGCCCGGAGGGTGCAGTAAAGAACCCTTCCGATTTCATATTAGCAGGAGATATTTTTTCTACGTAACCGGGAGACATATCATATCCCGCATATAAATAACCCGAAAGTGCAACCAATGCGTCGATATCATTAAACCCACCCGGTGGAGAGAATTTTTGTACCGACGACATTGTAACAGGAGATATTTTAAATATGGCACCGTAATTAGTAGTTGCGACAAAAATGTACCCGGATAAATTAGTCATAGCATAAATTTTATTATAATCCTTCGGAGTCGTGAACGTCGCTATTAATTCCATGGTTGACGCGTCAATCTTATCAACGTGACCGGGGGCAGTACTGTACCCTGCATAAATATAACCGGAGAGTGCGGTCATCCTTAACAAAAGATTATGTCCGGACGGTGCAGTAAATGTTTTTATAAGTGTCATTGCTGACGGCGATACCTTG
>Ga0080003_1001050_pt1 | contig 15666 bp, 16 predicted proteins | sample JossMetagenome_FD_69206 | JGI IMG/M metagenome (GOLD analysis project Ga0080003, IMG submission 69206) | Hot spring microbial communities from Joseph's Coat, Yellowstone National Park, USA - JC2_E (SPADES assembly) (version 2) | ecosystem: Environmental > Aquatic > Thermal springs > Hot (42-90C)... | reverse complement strand
TAATGGGGTTAACAATACCCAGACTAACAATTGAGAGGGCTAAGCTACTGCTGGATAAGGTCACCGGCGAATCCATGGAGGGCTCAATAATCAGGGGCTACGTCAACGGGGCCAGGGTTGAAGTTGACTTAAGGAACGGTACCTGGAGCTGCAGCAAATGCAAGAGACAGGCCAAGCCCTGCGAACACGTCGTAGCCCTACTACTCAAACCTTCAATTCCCCCTTCGAGATCCTCATTGAAAGGATGACCTAAACCGCCTCCTTAGCTGCCTTTTTGAGCTTTTAATTCTCTTTTGAGATCCTCGAGGAGTCTGCCATGGAGTAGGCTTGAGGTTAAAGTGACTATCCTTCAATTCTCTTTTGAGATCCTTTGGTTCTTTTGGCTTTTAATGGTTTTTTAAGTTTTGTGGTTTATTTTAAATGGTGGTCATTGGAACAGGGCTCCGGGGCTCATTGGATGAGTCATTCTTGTTCCGATGGTTTTGATGGTGGGATTGAATGGTTGTTCCAATTGAAAGGTAATGAAGGAATTGAAATAGTGTTCCAATGGTTTTAAGTCCAATGCAAAATGGGCGAGTTGCATGAAACATGCAAAAGCAATGAGGAAGCAAATGAACACGAAGAAGCACGAATCAAATGATAAAAATGCATGAAACATGCATTTTAAACAGTTAAAATGCATGTAGTTGCTATTAGGTTATTTATCCTGTAATTGCTAGTGGGTATAGGGTTTAAGGATGTTAAGTCTCTTGACCAGTAAATTAGGTGTAGCAGGGATTGTTCATTCAACCAGTATCAGATGTAGGACGCCTGCTACTTATAATACACTAGAATCCTAGGGTTGCTGTGGTGTTTCACTTATCGTAAGTATTTTTAACCTATAGTTCATTAGGCTGCTGATGACTGATTTGGCTGGTAGGGTTATGGTGTATGTTAGGAATGTTGAGCAGGCCCTTGAGCAATTGAGAGGGCAGGGTTTGGGTGGGGATGTTGGGGAGGTTGTGGAGTTGGCTGAGGCTTACCTGAAGGACACTAAGCACTACCTCAAGGTGGGTGACTATGAGACTGCCCTGGCTACCATATCCTACGCCGAGGGGTTGCTGGACGCCTTAAGGGTACTGAAGCTGAGGGACATTAGGTGGATGAAGCCCAGTGATTTGGCTAAGTCAGCAGAGAGGAAGGTCTTCGTGGCGGGCACCTTCGACATAATCCACCCAGGCCACATAGAGTACCTAAGGTATGCGTGGAGCCTCGGTAGGGTGGTCGCCGTGGTGTCCACTGATGAGGGTGTTAGGAGGGTTAAGGGTAGGGAGCCCATTATACCGGCTGAGCAGAGGGTTAAGGTGCTGGGCGCCATAGAGTACGTCACAAAGGCCAGGGTGGGTTACCCAGACGACATGTTTAGGGTCGTGGAGGAGGAGAAGCCCGACCTGGTGCTGCTCGGCCCAAACCAACCCTTCAGTGAGGAGGAGGTTAGGAGGGCCCTTAGGAGTAGGGGTGTTGACGCTGAGGTGGTTAGGATGAGTAGGCTCGTTAACTGTAGCCTATGCAGCACGTCTAGCATAATAAGGAGGATAATAGGCATGTCCAGTGAATTGGCCTCAACGCTCAATAACCATTAGCATTACCCTGAGTGTTAAGGTAAAGCACGTAGATGTATTTATCGCTTAACTCCAGCTCATCGTGTGGGAATGCAGACGCCATAGCCCTAACCTTATTCCTAATTACACTTAACTCACTGGTGAACATGGGTGTCGTTGACCAACCTTTATCAGGCTGCCAACCCGCAATAACCACAGTTAACCTACTAACCCTAATCAACTCACGCATTATCGCAACTATATCGCCGAGGCCGCCCGCCAGGTTGAGTATGCCTGAATCAATTGACTTATCCCTAACCGGGAGCTTAACGTAACTTGACAGTATAACGTCACCGCCCACCTCAAGCACGGCGTTCTTAACCTTAGCATTGCTAACCTCCTCAGCCACGTATATTGATGGGGCCATTAGGGCTGGCTCGGCGTCACCGAGGACCAGGCTCCTCCCAATCATGAACCTAAGCATGCTGGCCATGGTATCACCCCGGGGTGTGGGGTTAAAACCATCACGCTGGGCGCTGGTGTGCAATATTTATTAAGCTTCAGGTGTGGGGTGAGTCGATGCGTAATTCGGCATTAGGCTACATAAATGGATTTGCCATCACTCCCCCAGGCAGGTATTACGATAAGGGTTACAGGGAGCTCTTCGCTGAAGTGGCCCTAAAGGCCCTTGAGGCCGCTGGTAACCCGGACATTAAGGCGATTTACGTGGCCTCAGCCCTATCTGAGTTAACCGGGGAGCAGTTGGCCATAGGAAACGTGCTGAGGGACTATGCTGGGCTCAGGAATATCCCATCAATAAGGATTGAGAATGGTGATGGGTCAGGCGGCTTCGCAATCATGACGGCCCTAAACCACCTCGCATCAGCGGGAAACGGGTGCATGCTAGTGGTTGGTGTCGATAAGCCACACGAGGTCATTTCACTTAAGCAGAACAAGTACGCCTCATACCTCCTCGACTCTGACTACGAGGCCTACTTCGGGGCCACGCCAGTAGCCTTAGCGGCAATAATGGCTAAGCAGTACATGAGGAACTACGAGTACAAGTACGAGGACTTAGCAACATGGGCCATTAAGATGCATGAGAGGGGTGCCAAGAACCCGTACGCATACTTTAAGAGGGCCGCCAAGCTTAAGGACGTCCTAGACTCCGAGCTTGTGGCCGACCCCCTAAGGCTCTACGACGTCTCCCCCTTCGTGGACGGCGCCGCAGCGCTGGTCCTATGCAGCAAGCCAAACCCCAATGACTTAGCCATTGGCATAGTAAACTATGGCTTTGGGGCTTCAAATTCCTACTTCGCCTCAAGGAACGACTACACTGTCTTGTCATCAGTGGTGGAGGCCGCTAAGGCAGTGGGGCCATTGGAAGGCTTCAACGGTGTAGTTAGCGTGCACGACACGTACAGCATATTCGGTGTACTGGCCCTTGAGGCACTTGGCCTATGTAAGAGGGGGAGCGCCCTTAGGCTACTTAACGAGGGTTACTTCGACCAGGGTGGCAGGGTTATGGTTAACCTTGATGGTGGGTTGAAGGCCGTGGGCAACTCAATGGGTGCATCAGGGGTTTACCAAATGGTCGGCGTGGTTATGCAGCTTAGGGGTGATAAACCATTCAACGGTTTAAACGCTGAATCGGCAATGGTGGAGGATATGGTTGGCGTGGATCAGGAAAGCGTGGTGTTCACGCTGAGGGTGGTGAAGTAATATGGTTGACCAGAACCTGTCAGTACCCAAGTACTGGAGGAAGATACCCCAGTACTACAGGTTAACCGCCGTTAAATGTAGGAAGTGTGGCAGGGTTTACTTCCCACCCAGGGCGGTGTGTGAATGTGGGTCAAGGGAATTCGACGAGTATGAATTACCGAGGAGGGGTAAGTTAATAGAGTACACGGTGCTTAGGAGCGTTACGTCTGACTTCGAGAAGCAGAGGCCACTCGCCTTCGGCATAGCTGACCTTGGGGGAGTCAGGGTGTTTGGGCAACTCGTGGACTGCCCCAACCCAGATAAGCTCAGTGAGGGGGCTGAGGTTGAGGTTGTGTTTAGGAGGGTTAAGGAGGACAGCGACTACGGCATAATTTATTACGGCTTCAAGTTAAGGCCAGTTAAGGGGTGTTGGTAATGGCGGTGGGCATAGTTGGCTGGGGTGCCTACATACCCAGGTACAGGATTAAGACCCGTGAGATAGCCGAGGCCTGGGGTGACGATGCGCTTAGGATAAGGGACATGTACCTAGTTGAGGAGAAGGCCGTGGGCTACATCGACGAGGACCCAGTCACCATGGCTGTTGAGGCGTCTAGGGATGCCTTAACCAGGGCCGGTATAGCGCCCAGTGAGGTTGGAGCCGTGTTTGCCGGTACTGAGTCTAAGCCCTACGCCGTTAAACCAATATCATCAATATTAATAGATGCCCTTAACCTTAAGAGGCAGGTCTACTCCGTTGACATGGAGTTCGCCTGTAAGGCCGGCTCGGACGCCATAGTCAACCTAATGGGGCTTGTTAAGTCAGGCCTGATAAAGTACGGCATAGCGGTGGGCACCGACTCATCACAGGGCGAACCGGGTGAGCACCTTGAGTATACGGTTGGCACTGGGGCCGTGGCCTATGTCATAGGCGCAACGAACCTAGTGGCTGAGATAAAGTACACTTACCCATTCGCCTCGGACACACCTGACTTCTGGAGGAGGGATGGCTCACCCTACCCTGTCCATGGGGAGGGCTTCACTGGGGAGCCAGCCTACTTTAGGCACATAATAGGCGCCGCCAAGGGGTTAATGGAGGAGCTTGGTATGAAGCCCAATGACTTCGACTACGCAATCTTCCACCAACCCAACGCCAGGTTCCCGGTTAGGGTAGCCCAGATGCTTGGGTTCCCACTGGAGAAGGTTAAACCGGGTATAGTCGTTGATTTAATTGGGAACACCTACAACGCCTCAGCCCTACTGGGCCTAGCCAAGGTCCTTGAGGAGGCTAAGCCGGGGTCTAGGATACTCGTCGTGACCTTCGGCAGTGGGGCTGGCTCAAACGCCTTCTACATAGAGACCACCGACCTACTGCCTAGTAGGGTTAAGTTAGCCAGGACGGTGGGTGAGATGCTTGAGGATAAGGTCTACATAGACTACTCCCTGTACTTAAAGTACAGGAAGATAATAAGGATGATCCACGGTTAGGTTAAGGCTGGATCAATATACCAACGAAATGTTTATTAAAGGGATTAGCGGCTGCCTAGCTGGCGATACGAACGTCAACAGGATCCGGAACGTATAGGGGAAGGCCCAGGCGAAGGGGCCGTGGTCCAAAGCCAGTGAAGGTGGGTGACGTCGTTGACGTTGAGGTGACGGAGGTTTCTAAGAGGGGTGATGGAGTCGCTAAGATAAGGGGCTTCATCATCTTCGTGCCAAACACTAAGCCGGGTGATAAGGTTAAGGTTAAGATAACGAGGGTTGGCCCATCCTTCGCCGTGGCTGAACTGGCCACGGGAGCAGGTGAGTCAACTCAAGCAGCCTCCACAAGCCAGGAGGAGGCCCAGCCTGGGGAGTCGACGCAGGAGGAGTTTGAGGAGGAGTAGTTAGTCTTTAACCTATTTAAAAACTGTACTAAACAGGTTTTATCGACGGTCCTTTAACGGTAAATCAACTTGTCGGCACACGACACTACGGCATTGTGTATAACCGGCCTTGCATAGTCAATCCTCCTATTATCCCTAGTTGGGTGAACCCTATTCGTGAATAGCGTTATGACTAGGTTGAGTTCCGTGTCTATCCAAATTGAAGTGCCTATGAAGCCGGTGTGCCCAAAGGCCTTACCATCAGTTAGTAAATCCCCACCACTGGTTGTGACACCCCTCCTGTACACCTGCCACCCTAACCCGTAGCATGATTCACCGCAGGCCCAGGGAGTCCACATTGACCTGACACTCGGCCTCGATAGGAATACCCCATCCCTGTATGACTCGAGGAGGGCGTTCCCTATCCCAGCCGCCTCCTCGGCCGTTGCAAATAACCCCGCATGCCCGGAGACTCCCCCCATAGCCCTGGCGTTCTCATCGTGGACTATACCCACCAAGGCGTCATTAGCCTCATTAACGTACTCCGTGGCCACTACATCATCCTTACTGAACCTCGTTAACGGGTTGTAGAGCGTCCTCTCTAGGCTGAGGGGTTCGGCAATCATTTCATTGAATACCGAGTCTATGCGCTGGCCCGTTAGTTTCTCCACCAATGCCGTTAACACTATGTAGTTTAAGTCACTGTAGACGACCCTTGAGCCTGGTTCGTAAACTGGGAACGCCGTTAAGGCCTGCCTAATAACATCATCCCTACTGGACGCGGACTTGTAGAGGGGTAGCCAGGCCGGCAGCCCTGAGGTGTGTGAGAGGAGCATCCAAACCCTAACCTTATCCTTAACCTCACTGAAGCCTGCGTTTGTGGTTGAGAACTCGGGGATTACGTCACTCACCCTCTGGGTGAGGTGGATAACCCCCCTCTCCACGAGCCTCATCACTATTATTGAGGTTGAGAGGGCCTTCGTTAGTGATGCTAAGTCAAACAGCATGCCACCCCTCAACTCCCTCTCAACTGGCTTCAGCTGGGCGTAGCCGACGGTTAAATCCATTATAACCTCCCCATTAGCCATAACAACCAGTGATGCGCCTGGGTAAGCATCCTTAACAAGGCCCCTAAGCAACCCCCTAACACCCTCCACGCAGTCCATGGTGGCTGGGCTGGCTTAGGTTAATAAGTGGTTCAGTTGGTTTAACTTCATCACGTTGCAGTACGGAGCTCACTCATCACTGGGGTTTTTACGCCGGCGCCTATTTTTAAGGGATCCAGGGTATCAGCCTAACCAGTATCATTGAGGCGACCAGTATGGCAAGTATGACTAGCCTTACGCTGAAGGGCCCAGCCCAAAGCTTCCTCAACTCCCTCCACCTCCTCCTAACCTCCCCCTCATCCCCACTCAACAGTGGCCCAGCTAACCTAAGGGTCCTCGGTATTAGGACTAGGGAGACCAGGGATACGTAGGGTATGTAGCCGAGGAGCGCCGAGGAGACCAGGGCCACGTAGATTGAGGCAACAACCCCATACACCAGGTACCTAACCCTCCTTAGGCCAAGCAGGAGGACCAGGGTTAACTTACCAACCCTCCTCGAGGCATCCAGTTCAAGGGCCCCGGAGCCTAGGAGTATGAGCAGTGTGAATAAGCCGTTCGGCGTACCCACGAGCAATGGTGCTGGGTTTAGGTATATGCCTGTTTGCACTATGTAGGATCCCCACGTGACCAGGGGGCCCATGGCCAATGCAGCGAAGGCCTCACCAAGCCCCCTATAGTGGAGTTTAAGGGGTGCCTCACTGTACCCAATGCCAATCAGGATCCCAGCCAAGCCCAGTATTAGGACTGGGAGGCCAACCACAATGGCCAGGTAGACGCCAGCGGCTATTGTTATGGAGATGAAGATGTAGCCCACCAGCCTAACGCTACGTGGGTTTAAACCGAGGTCAATTATGGGGTTGGGCCTATGGGCGAAGCCACTGGCCCTATAAAGCACATCAACCCCAGTGCTGTAGTCCACGTAATCGTGGACCAGGTTAACCCCGGCCTGGGCAAGCATTATGGCTAATAGGGTAATCACGTATATGATGGGCTTAAAGATTCCGTTCAGATACCAGGCCAGGGCTGTGCCAAGGGTAACTGAGGAGAAGGCGCTGGTCAGGGTCGTTGGGCTAAATGAAACTAGCCAAGGCCTCAAATCGCTAATCCTCATCACACCAAGCCACAGACCACCGCATTTAAAACTTGAGCTCGGCGCCGGGCTTAAATAAGCCAAGCCGATTAACCGTTAATGGTGTTCAAGGACCTGAGGGGTTACCTAGGTGAATTGGAGGGGAGGGGTGAGTTGGTTAGGTTAAGTGAGCCGGTTAGCGTTGACTTGGAGTTACCTGCATTACTAAGGAACATGATGTATAGGGGTGGGCCGGCGTTGCTTATTGAGAGGACTAAGGAGGGTACGTTACCGGCCGTGGGTAACCTATTCGGCACCTGGGAGAGGGTCCTCCTAGCCCTGGGCGGCGTTGAGCCGAGTAAGGCGTCTGAGAGAGCTGTTGATCTACTTAACGTTAAACCACCCACAAGCCTCATCGATGCCGTTAAGGCCCTCGGCGAGTTGAGGGATGCCTCAAGGTACTTCCCAAGGACAATTAGGAACGCCCCGGTTAAGGAGGTTGAGTGGAGGGAGATTGACCTAGGCAAGTTACCGGCCATTAGGCAGTGGCCCCTTGAGCCCGGCAGGTTCCTAACCTTCGGTGTATCCATCATTAGGCGTGGCGGTGTCACTAACTTCGGCTACTACAGGCTTCAGGTCATTGGGAGGGATAGGTTCATAATGCACTGGATGCCGTGGAGGAGGAGCGCCCAATACGCAGAGGAGGGTGAAACCGAGGTAGCAGTGGTCTTCGGCCCAGACCCAGTCACAATGCTAATGGCGGGTGTACCCGTACCGCACCCACTGGATAAGTTGCTTCTAACAGGTGTTGTTAGGGGTGAGGGGGTTGAGTTGGTTAAGGGCTCCACGGTGAACCTCAACTACCCAGCCAACGCGGAACTGGTGATTGAGGGTAGGTTAACGGGGGAGTACGTTAAGGAGGGCCCCTTCGGGGACCACGTGGGCTACTACTCAATAGTCAAGGAATACCCAGTGGTCAAGGTAACTGCAATCTACTCAAGGGAGGACCCAGTAATCCCAGTAACCGTAACAGGTAAACCGGTGCTTGAGGATGGGAACATAATTAAATTCGGGGTTGAAGTCATGAAACCCCTCCTAAGGCAGCTAATGCCCGAAATCGAAGACATCCACATGCCCCCGGAGGGGGTGGGGTACTGGACAATAGTTTCAATCAGGAAGAGGTACCCAGGCCAAGCCAGGAGGGTTATGACGGCCCTATGGGGGCTGCTACCAGTCTACAATAAGGTGGTGGTCGTGGTTGATAGTGGCGTCAACGTGAGGGACTTGGGGGAGGTTGTCTACGCCATAGCCTCAAACCTAAACCCACAGAGGGACGTGGTGGTAATGCCAGACTACCCAACCGAGGAACTGGACCCATCAACCCCAACACCAGGCCTAGGCAGCAAACTAGGCCTAGACGCAACAAGAAAACTACCAGACGAGTACGAAGGCAAGGAATACCCAGAAGAGGCCAAGGCACCACGGGAGGTTGAGGAGGCAGCTGAGAAACTGGTTAACACTATATTATCCAGGTACAGGAACGCAAAGGCCAACAAGGCTTAGGGACAATCCAGACCCCACTCCCCACCTTGCAAGGGTGGGTTTTTACCCTAGAGATCTTGGTAGTCACCCCCTCTACGGGGCTACTGAATACCCTGGTAAAGCCACTTTGTGAGACACAACCATGAGGTACACAGTGGTGAGACCCCGCCATGAATGGTGAGACTCAACTGTAGTCATCGGTTACATTGGGTAGTGTTTTTAAATTCTGGTTTGCCTAATGTTTTGAGCCGGGTCGTCTAGCGGCCAAGGATGGTGGGCTCTGGACCCACTGACCCCGGTTCGAATCCGGGCCCGGCTACCAGAAAACCATGCTAAACATCATTCCTCACCGTTCTATTTCTGTTCGCCTTGTTACATTTCGATGCGTTTCTTGTTACGGAAGGCATATATCCCTCTGCGGTATATGCTGTAGATGGTTAACTGCAAGCTAATCAACATCAATAACATTAGTAATGAGGAGAGGGTGAAGATAATCAACTACGTGATGGAGCAGAAGCATGTACGTGCCAAAGACCTGGGGGTGTAACCATTAATCTAAAAACTTAGTATGATTAGGTCGGGTAAGCGTAGGGTACTGAGGACTTACTTTGCCATGCCTTAAGCTCATCAACACTGAGGAGTTAGCTAGGCTACTTAGCCAGGTACCCCTAAGTCTGAGCCTGCAGCTGTGAATGACATTATCAATTATTACCTGGAATATAGCTGGACACTGTTTAAGGGGCTATACCGAGACGGCCTTAGCCTCGGTGGAGGCATCAACTGGATTGGGGCAGCGACGGCATACACTACAACATGGTGAGTTACAGTAGCCGTGTATTGCGTACCACAGGAGGTAGCGCTTCCATTCAATTAGCCTTCTTCCCCAGCACGTGGAGTCCACTAGAGTTACCGCTAGCCTGGGGTGCTGAGGGAAGGGACGAATGTTGAAAGCGTAATTGCACCGCTCTATCTGAGGGCTTGGAATGAGTACGTTGATGCTTGGCTCGCTGAGAATGGGTTCGCTTAGACCTGCTGCCATTCATTGCCTTAATCCTGCCAGTGCTCGCTAGGCCTGCCTCAAGGAGACTTAGGCTATAACCCAAGTCCCTTAAAAACAAGCCCCCTCTTTAAATCCATCTTTTGTTGGAGCATTAATTTATTAAGTGCTAGTAGTGTTTAACATGGTGCCCGGGCATGGATTACAGTATCATTGAGTTCCTGGTGGGGGTGGTTACTATAGTTGGCTTCATGTACAAGTTTGAGAAGGATACTAGGGTGGATATTGGGAGGAGGGTTGAGAGGAGTATTGGGAGTGTTGGTGATGCCATTGTTGAGTATCTTGGGTTGAAGGGTGTCCTGAATCCAGGGGATGTGTATTACCTAAGGACAGTAATCAAGGCTATTTTGCATTAGCGAGATGATAGAAAAGGGTTATAATTCCTTGCTGAGATGTATCTATATGTCTCTATTGAATTTGCTGAAGGGAAAAACTGTTACTGTTAGGACCAAGTGGTTGTTCATCTTTAAGGGGGTGTTGGTTGACTTTGATGATAATTTCATTGAGATCCAAACCAAAAGCGGCATATATTTTATTCCTATTTGTAATGTGGTGAGTATTCAGACCAAGGGTCATTAGGTAAAGGTACCCCTGCTTGAGGTAAAATAGAAGATTTCAAAAGAAGATTGAGGGCCATCATGATTCATAAAGTACCTGTAGCGTGAGAATCCCAAAAGGAACCTTTGAAGACTTCTTGGTTCACTTAACAGTGAGATTATGGTGCTTTAGGGCGTTATTTTCAACAGGTGAATGTTTTGCCTAGTTGAGTTGTCTCATAGGCTAGTGTTCTACCTGGGTGTTTACAGTTAACAAGCCCTTAACCCCCTTGTGTTTGAGTGGTGGGTTGTTGTGGTTATGTTCTTACCTTCTCCTAATCATTACGGCTACCAGTGCTGCGGCTAACACCATGATGATGATTACGAGCGCTATTATCATTGTTTGAATGATGCTTGGTGTGGTGAATACTGTTGTCGTTACCGTGACTGGTGATGTAGTGGTTACAGTGAATGTTGTAGTACTCGTCACGGTGGTAGTCACTGGTGAGGTGACCGTTGAAGTAACAATGCTAGTTGTGGTGACCGTGATTATTGCAGGTGTGGTAGTGGAGGTGGTTGATGGTGACGGCTTCACATTACCCATCAACGCCACGTACAACAAAGCCCAATTAGCATTGTCATAACCAGTGGCTGCTCCTACACCAAACACGTAGCTACCACTACCCAGTGGTGTCCAGTAGCCGTTTAGGTTCACCGTGAAGTTTGCCTCCACCCAACCCGTGTGGTTCAGGTCCACAGCAACACCGCTGAGCATGTTCGTGCTTGAGTTGTAGGTTACGGTTATGTTAATCCAATCACCGGGGATGGGTAAAAAGGCACCAGTGCCAATGCCACCCCAACCAGCATATTCATGGTCAAGGTTTGGTGATGGGCTTGGGGCAACAATCGGGTTAGTACCATTTGGGTTACTCACAATCCACACATTCCACTGACCAGTAGCGCCAGGGCGCCAATACCCAACCTGCCAATCTGGGTCCCACTGAACCACGATGTACGGCGTGGAGCTTTGAGGCAGGATAACAACGCCTGATACAGGTGATGGAGCATAGCTCAATTCACTTGATCTCGTGTAGCTTATTGAGTAGTTGCGTGCAGGGCTTACACCCCACCTTGTTGGTTTTAGGAATAGGTATATTACGAAGCCATCACCAATGAGTGGGCACGGAAACATGGCGGTGTACGTGCCGATAATTGTTATCTTCACTACACCGCCACTGTAGGTTTCACTCCAAAACATGGCACCACCTTCACCGTAGTAGGCTGGGACTAACTCAAGCACTGGTTGATCGCTGGTGATGCTGCCCCGCAACCAGTATTTGCTCGCATTGCTCGGCCCAAGGTACACCGGCCACTGGCTCGTTGGTAAACCATAATAGTTTACACCTTGGTACACGTGAGGTACACCGAAGTATTGTTGGCCATTAAGCAGGTTTAGAATAACCTGCACATAGGATTGGCTTGCCTGCGCCTTAGTTACCACACCCACGATCACCAACACCACCACTAATAGTACTACCGAGACCGTGATTATTAGCCTAAGTTTAGCAGGCACAACCCAGTAACCATTAACCATTTTAAAAACACTCCACCAGATTAAGTTATGGTGAGTGGGGGTTTCGGCTGCATGCAATTAACCTACCTAATGTTGTTGCCTCATGCATTAAGGCCTTGCTGACTGGCTTACTGTTAATGAGGCCCTTGCCCCTTAGTTTAGCCAGCGTCCTCTCAACTGCTGGTAGGGATATTGGCTCATTGAATTTTGAGGAATAACCATTCACTATCTCTTTTGCTAAGCCATAGCCACTGCAAATCAACCTAAGGATCCTAAACTCAGCTGGGCTCAAGTCAACGAGCCTAGACACGATAGGCCAATGATCCCCTCCTGCCTTGAAGGGTGGGGTTTCGTTGCGGGGTCTTGGTTGTTACCCCCTCTTTGGGGGTTACTAAAAACCCTAATAGAGTTGGTATTCATAAACCCATCCCACGTAGTGGAGCAACCCCACCCCTAGAAGGGGCGAGGCTTAGCATGGATGTCACTGGCAATACCGATTACTACACTGCAGGGAGCGTTAGCCCCAACCATGCCTCTAAGCGTTGAAACTACATCAACTAGGCTTAATCCTTGGTTAAACACGATGGGCTTAACTTCAATGCCGAAAAAGCTCTAAGTAAGCAACGGAACTAATGTATTAACTGGATTTAAGGATTGGTCAATGACTCATTCCTATGTATATTCCTATGTATTTTTAAGTGTTTAATCTTTTTAATTCCTCATCATATAGGTGCTTTTTAGCCTTATGGAGTATCTTCCTGATTTTTCTAGACTTAATCATTTTAGAGTCGAGGGTTATGAGCCCATTACACTCCTCATCAATTAACGCTGATGCCAATATTAATATGTCCATTGAATGAAGCCATGCAACTTCACTTCTTAATTCATTAATGTAACTTATGAAATCACTCGGTTTCTCATCTTTAATCACGAATATGTTTATCAAACCCTCAGCTATGCCATTAAGAAGTATATTGAGTGGATCATTGGGCATGTATAATGCTTGCCTTGACTGTCTTACGTGTTCTCCGTATTTACTAATGAATTCTGTCAATGTGAATGGAGATATTTTAATCACGTACCCACTATTACGGCACCTCTGTAATAAACCTGTAATAAACTGCGTAAGATCCTTGGGTTTAGTAATATGTTTGCGTCCACATGAATACAATTCACGCAAAACACCTAGGCTTTAAGTATGCCTAAGCTTCTAAGTAGTCTTAACGCATCCTCGACATTACCATCCTCTATCCAAGGCTTCAAGAACTTCACATGTTCAATTGCTCCATTTAGGTCTCCCTTGAAGTCAGGGCTTTCGAGTAGGTCAGCAAGTGTTGCCGCAACTTCAAGTGCTGTCGTGTCCCACTTATTGAGCTCATTAATGAGCCTACCCATTTCGCCATTACAAACCTTACCCCCTTCACAAAGAGTTGCTAATCCATTTATCTCCTCATCACCACGCTCCGCCAGTAAATAGTAGTCATCAGCAAGGGCAGACGAGTACGGTCCGTGGTAATATAGGTCGAATTCTAACCAATATCAAAGCCTAACCGCTTAAGAAAGTAAACAACCTTTTGAATCCTAACCCTAGCCTCAAGACCATCATCACCATCACTAAGGACCTCACTAGCCCTAATACCCAAATCCTTAATTACGAAGGCTAATTGGGCGAGCCTACTCACACCACTCTTTAGTGAAGAAATGGCTTTATAAAACTGATGTATAGTTGTGAAAACTTTTACTCACCTCTCCATGGGGCTTCAAAGAAATACTACAGCACCTACTCAATGAGTTTCATTGCATCTTCAAGGTTGGTCCTGTTCATGCATTTTTCATCACCCACCCAAGCCTCATCATCAATTACGATTATTGTCTTGTTCAAGCTCTCTCGGGTTTTTATGTCAATTTGGACCCGTGGTAGTGTTGCCACGGTTAAGAGGTAATAGTAAGAGAGGGATAGGTAGAAGATGTTGAAATTCACTAGAAGCCAGGTTGACCAGTGAGAATTAGTGAAAATAATGCTGACGTCAATTCATGATGGGTCTCCATGTTTTTGCTTTACACGTTCTTTGGTAATGGTAATTATGAGCATTGTTGGAAATATCAGACATGAAAAGGAGGTTAAAATGAGAGAGAAAGCACCTTAATCATATCTGTAGCATATATTCGATAGGCACTGTTTTAGGTTACTGCATCTTCTCATTCGTCTAAGAATCATCTAAGTAAGATACCTTAAGCCGAGATTAATTATCCCTACTACATGGGTTGCACTAACTATATGATCCCTACCCTAAAGGGTGAGGCTTGTCATCCTTGTCACTATATGATGCTTCATATGGTTTACTCATTGCCTGAATAAACAAGGTATTTAATGTTATTGAACTCAACTTCCTTAGTGAATTTCCTTACTTCATCTATAATATATGGTTCTAAATTATTACTTTTAATAATATTCAATATCTGATCAATAGTCATGGGCTGCACCTTGAGTATATTTAATAGACTGTTTAAAGGATCATGCTTATCTACATAAAATTCTCCCCTCTCAATGTAATTAATTATGAATACTCTATCCTTGTTTATATACTTAGAAATAATACTCGCGAACTTAATCAATATCTCTGAGACTGGTGGTTTTACCCATGGTTCCGCAGGTGGGCGTGTAGGCACCATTAAATATACTCTATCAGGTTTGTACATGCTTAGTACCTTACCTATCCCATCAGCGCAGTTCTCAGTATCGTTTATACCGTGCACAAGCATAACTTCACTCCATATTTGACCATGGAACACTTCTCTAAATTTTTCAATTCCATCGATGAATGCTTCAAATTTTACATCCCTATGAGGTCTATTAATTACCCTAAACGTTCTTTCATCACAAGCATCAGTACTAACCTTAACAACATCTAGTTCGCTAAGCCAATTCCTAACCGTTTCATCAATAAACTTAGCACCATTCGTTAGTATTGCTAAGGGTTTTTCCTGATTCTCCCTGGCCCACCTTATCAGTTTTCCAAGGCCAGCATATAGTGTGGGTTCTCCATCACCGATAAATGTTAAGTAGTCGTAGTCTCTGATTCTGGTGGCAACTTTCATTTCCCTAATTATCTCCTCAGGATCATAAAACATCCTTAGATCGTTAATTAGATGCCTAGTTCTACCAAGTTGGCAGTATACGCAATTGAAGTTGCAATACTTAAGTGGAACAACATTAACTCCTAGTGAACGTCCGAGTCTACGTGATGGCACAGGCCCAAATACATACCTAAACATTCCTTCACCACTTAGAATCATGCCTAGTGGAGAAGTTAAATACTTTTGCGTGCCCGCTGAGGTGATTGACTGGTTTAACGAGTTGTCGTATATTAGGTTCTACTATTTTACATCTGTAATAATAAATGTTGAGTAAAGCATAGAATAGTGACTGACCATACAAGACTTTCATTTATGATGTAATGAATTAACAAATCCTTATTAAAGACTTAGACTACGGTTTAGTTAACGTGGTGAGGGGATTCGGGCTGATAGTTGATGAATCCTAACCAAGCAGACAATTTACCAACGAAGGGTAATTAAGTAAAACCCTAGGGGTGTCCACCCACTTAATGGAGTACACATACACCCTAACGGTACTGTC
>Ga0080003_1001049_pt1 | contig 15672 bp, 15 predicted proteins | sample JossMetagenome_FD_69206 | JGI IMG/M metagenome (GOLD analysis project Ga0080003, IMG submission 69206) | Hot spring microbial communities from Joseph's Coat, Yellowstone National Park, USA - JC2_E (SPADES assembly) (version 2) | ecosystem: Environmental > Aquatic > Thermal springs > Hot (42-90C)... | reverse complement strand
CTATTGTAGAGAGCTATGATGAATTCAAGAAGGTGCTTTCAGAGAAGGGGGGCTTTATCCAGGCTGGATGGTGCGGCAGTGTTGAATGCGAGGATAAAATAAAGGAGGAGACTGGAGCAAAAATAACTAACATACCTTTTGAGTATAAGGGTTTGAGCGAGCATTGTGTATATTGTGGAAGGAAGGCGAAGTTCATGCCGAACTTTGCAAGAAGCTATTAGTGGTTTTATGGTGAGTTATGAGGATTTTTCCAAGATAGAGCTGAGGGTTGCAAAGATTATAGATGTTTTTGATGTTGAAAATTCAAATAAGCTCTATAGATTGAGTATTGATGTTGGAGAGGGAAGATTGAGAACTCTAATGTCGGGTATTAAAAAATATTATAAAAAAGAGGAATTGATTGGAAGATATATAATCATTGTTGCAAATCTCGAACCTAGGGTTATTGCGGGGGTTCCTTCAGAAGGTATGCTTCTTGCAGCAGAAGATGATGATGGTAAAGTTGTATTGCTTGCGCCGGAGAAGGAGATTAAAGTGGGTTCAAAAGTTGGCTGATTAAATTAAAATTTTCTTAATTTTATAATTTTTATTATTTTATATTTTAATCATCTTATTTTATATCTTACTTAATCTTTCTCTATTATATTATCTTACTTTATTATCCTTATTTTTCTTATTTATTATTATTTTTATTCTTTTATAATCTTATTTTATCCTTAAGTTTATTTCTAGCTAGCCTTATTTAGCCTGCTTGTAAATACATAGCCCAAATTCTAGCTCTTTATTATATCTATTTTATTATATTTATTTTTAAATCCACTTTTTGCGGGTAATATTGCATTGCAGTCGAGTCTATCCTTCTAATTTCTTTTCTGAGCTCATTAGTTAAGGGGTTGAGGATGTACTCTTCATCTTTATATTCTTTTAAGATTCCATAATACATTTTATATTGTGTGTACGTTTCTATTTTTGTTTTGTTTTTCCAATAAATATTTGTAATCCTATAAACTACGCTTATGTTTTGATTATTAATTTCAATATCCTTTATTGAGGGTTTGTTAAATATTACTCTTTTTTCATTATCTTCTTTCTCCTCTCTTTTATCAGGGATATGTATAAGCGGTTCATTGCTTTTGTAATCAATGCGTATTGATGGCCCGCTATTATCTGTTTTTTCTACTTTCTTTTCCTTTTTCATTCTAACACTATTATCTAAACACCCTATAATATAATTAATTTTCAAAGAATAAAAGCCTTTCTACATCTTATTTTATCACTGCTCTGTTTTATTATATATTACTATTTTTATTATCTATTTTACCGCCCTATCTAACTTTTATATTACTTATTAATTATTTATATTACCAGGTTTAGCATTTTCATAAGCAAAGAATTCTAATATATTACCAAGCCTGTTCTTTACTAGCCACTTCAGTTTACCTTACCCCTTCAAGATATACGTCAAATGTTTAAGTGGAAATAAAAAAAGAGAAAGGTATTTAAAGGTTTGCAGTTATTCTTTTGCGGTGATATAAATGAACGGAGGAGGAAGCAATTAATTAATAATAGATTATAAGTCATAGTTTGTTTTTTCTTCTTGTTTTATTTTGTATTCTTCTACTAGAAGTTTATATTCTCTTGAATATAGATTATCAAAATTTCTATTTATTATAGATCCTACAACAATATTTGTTATTAGTATTGAACTTACCTTTATACTTTTGAACATATTGAGTTGATCCTCATAATCAAAAAAATCATTCTCATTAAGGATCGGTGCAATATAAATTGAACCAACAGGGTTTCCTACATCTCCGACCAATGCATATTTATTTATCCATGGATACTGATATGCAAGCTCCTCTTTTATTAATTCCAAACGTTCATGTTTATAATAAAGTTCTCTATCAATTATCTTTATATAAAATAGACCATAATATTTTATTGGAAGATCTGTCATATTGATGGTTATCCTATCTATAAGCTGGCGCTCTAATAAACGATTGAGTATATAACCTGTTGCTGCAGATCCACTCAAACCATATTGAAGTGCAATATCATTAAGAGGTTTTAATCCATTGGTATTAAGTTCTTTGAGTACCCTGAATTCTGAATCTGTAATCTGCCATGGAAGTTTATGCGGTTGTTCTCTTGTTCTGCGCCAAACCCTCTCTTTTAAAAGATTAAAAGAGGGTTCTCTAAGTGGTGCACTTCCATAAACTTGGCTGAATGGAGTAACATAACTTTCATATATATAATTAGAAAAAATATTCTGCTGCCAATTATAAATAAAATTTAATACAAATCTATTATTTTCAAGGAAAAAATAAACCATTAAATCATAATCGCCCTTCAATGTTGCAACAAGAAGAACCCTTGGATCGTTTTCAAAGGTATTTCTGATCTCATCAATTTTCGGAATTTTATCTTTAAATTTAATAAACAGCATATATCTCAAAAAACCCAGGTTTTTAAGATTAGGCTCTATAATATATTGAATATTAAATTTAGTAGTTAGATTTTCAATAATCTTTATTGTGGTATTCTCCGTTGCTCCTATCCTCTTTGCAATTACCGCCCTTGGTATTCTTGCATTCATACTTAGATTCTTTAATACGACCGCTTCCGCATCTGATACGAGTGATGATAATTCAAGTTTTGCATTTTCATATTTAGAGAGTTCCAATCTGCCAACACGCCTGTTCTGTGCTGGTATAAATTCTCCCTCTTTTGTTATAATACCAAGATAAAAGGGTTTTATTATCTTCTTCTTTCCAGTCAGTGGATCTGTAATAATCTTATTTTCATACAAATAGAAATTATCTTTATAACTACGCAATGACAGTCTTGCTTTGTATTTGCTTCTTAAATTTTCTACCGCTTCACTTACGCGTTTTGGTATCTCTCCCATAATTTAATTTTCCACCGCAGTTTATAAAAATCTTCTTTAATATTATCGATGTTAGAAATCTTTAAACCTTATTTTATTCTTATTTTCTCCTTTGCTCCTTTTAGCTTTTATAATATTAATAGCATTTTAGCATTTATATAATTATAGTGTTTAAGTGTTATAGTGTTTGTTATAATATTTATAGCGTTTATAATGTTATAATGTTTATAATGTGCTATATTAATTTTATCTTTTTTGTTTTATTTTATACACTCTTTCTTTATATTATATATATTGTATATTATACTTTTTTATATCACATTTTGTACTTTACTAATATTTCATAATTTATATTTTATAATTTATACTTCACAATTTATATTTTATAATTTATACTTAACTGATATCTTATAATTTATATTTTATACCTTATATTTTAACTTTATTTATATCCTACTTTTACCATTGCTCCTCCTTTATACCGCATACATAATATGTGTAATAAAATAAATAGATTAATAGAAAAGTATATATATTTTTCCTTTGATATAATATTATGCAGGTTATGAGAGCTTTTAAATATAAGATATATCCTGATTCAACCAGGAAGGAGAAGATAGATGCAAGGCTTTCTCTACTTTGCGCCCTTTACAACAAGACCCTTGAGAAGCTTCATTTTGAATATAGGAAAAACAATGACCTTGCTCTTGATATACCCACTATAAGGAGGTATGTTGATGAATCAGCTGCTGCCTCTCCCGAGCTTTCAAGCATCTCCTCAAGCGACCGTGCTGAAATAGCTAGAAAGCTCTTTAGATCCTACAAGACATTCCTAGCCAGGAAGGCCGCAAAAGCTTCAGGAAGAAAAATCAAAGCACGCTTTCTACCCTTTAAGTCACCGCTAGACTATAAATCAATGTTCTTCTATAAAAACAGTTCTGATTTCTATATAACGCTTGATAAAGACTATGCAACGCTCACAATACCCGAAATCGGGCGTGTCCGCATAAAGCTATACCGCGATATCGAGGGGCTTGTGCGCATGCTTGTAATAAAGCGTTATGCGGGCTCCTACTACGCTATCTTCGTTTCATCGCTTGAGCTGGACCCGGACCCTGTCGAGGTTTTCAAAAATCCTGTTGGCGTTGATCTGGGGCTCAACAACTTTGTAATGCTCTCTAACGGCGTCAGCTTGGACAAGCCGAAATTCGTCAAGCAGCGTGCCTCCAAGGTCGCCAAGCTCCGAAAGCGTGTTAATAAGCGCAAGAAGGGCTCAAAGCGCAGGGCTGAGGCGGTTATGCGCTTACAGCGTGAGCTCGCTTATACCGCAAACCAGTCTCTCGATTTCTCATACAAGGCGGCTCGCCAATTGCTAGATCAGGGCTTTACTGTAATATTCTTAGAAAAATTAAATATTGAGGGTATGGTCCATAATCATTCGCTCGCTGGATCTATCCTTAACGCTTCATGGGGCAAATTTACTCAAATACTAAGATATAAAGCTGAAAGTGAAGGAGTTAAAGTAATAAAAGTTCCATCAAAAGATACTACAAGAAAGTGTAGCCGGTGTGGATATATAAATAAGGTAAAATTGGGACAGTCTATATATAGGTGTGACTCGTGTGGGCTCGTAATAAATAGAGATCTAAATGCAGCTACAAATATTCTGAAGATCGGTTTAGCTCTATTAAAGAAAGAGATGGGTACCGCCGGACCGGTGGGAGGTTAAGCTCAGGGAGGATATAGTAAGACCCTTTTGGAGGGGCATTTATCGATGAGCTGAGAAAATAGCCTTGCACGTATGTGCAGGTGAAGCTCCGAAAGGAGGAAAGGTCATAGCGAGGAGCGGATTTGAACCGCCGATCTCTGGGTTATGAGCCCAGCGAGTACTCCAAGCTACTCCACCTCGCTTCATAGACCTTGCAACTCTCATCAAAGACCTTTCCATAATGCAAGTCCAAATAGAAATAAACTTAAAACTATTTAAAATATTGCTTTATTCCACTATTCTTATTTTATTTACTTAAATAATACTTAAATACTAATATAATAATATTATTATATAAAATTAATTATAAAAATATTTATTTAATTTTACTATATTTATTTATTATTAATCTTATTATTAATTTTATTAATTGCGGTTTTAGCGGGGCGTCCTAGCTTGAGCTCAAGCTTGAGCTAGAACCTGGCTAAAAGCTTAACTATAAAAGCAACTATAAATCAGTTATAAGTGTTGATATGACAACGGTGATAGCGCTAGGCGGGAATGCACTGCTTCGGGATAACGAGGTTTCTCTGGCTAGCCAGAATAGTGCTATAGCACGCACGGTTTCATATATAAAGAGAGCGTTCGCAGACAGCTCCGAGCGATTGGTTATAACACACGGCAACGGCCCCCAGGTTGGGCTTGAGCTCATGAAGAACATCGATGCTAGGCTGCCACTACCCCTCTATATGCTCACAGGAGAGACGCAGGCTTCGATAGGCTCAACGCTAGCGCTAGAGCTCACCCGCGCCCTCCATGCCGCTGCAGTAGTGCTCACGCACGTCATCGTCGATAGGAAGGACCCAGCATTCGCAAAACCATCAAAGCCCATAGGGCCCCTCTTGTCAAAAGGCGAGCTCGAGCGCTACCTTGTCGCTGGCTTGTCCTTCGAGCGTGTTGATTCAAGCATGAATTTTTCAAGCCAAAACTTCAGCAATCCAAATTCAACATCGAGCATGATGAACGCATTTTCAAAGCATTCAAAACAAGCAAACCAAAACCAAAATTCAAACCCAAATCAAAACCAAAACCAAAACCCAGCCAGCTCTCAACGCTCAACACCCCGCCTCTACAGGCTTCTCGCACCATCGCCGCGCCCGCTCAAAATCCTAGAGGAGGAAACAATCAAATCCCTCAAAACGATCGTCGTATGTTGTGGTGGTGGCGGTATCCCTATAGACGAGCGCTTGAACCCCCTCAACGCAGTGATCGACAAGGACCTCACAAGCTCTCTTCTCGCGACCAGGCTCAATGCCTCAAAATTCATAATCCTCACAAACGTTCCATATGTATACGACAGCGGGCCCCTTCGCTCGCTATCGGTCGGCTCGGCGCTCAGCCTCGCCTCCCGCTCAGACCCGGGCTCAATGCAGCCCAAGCTCATCGCAGCCGCAAGCTTCGTCCAGCATACAGGCAGGAAAGCATACATAGGCTCTCTCAGCTCTCTAGACAAGATCCTAAAGGGCAAGGAGGGAACTGTTATAGAAGAGTAAAGAAATATTAAGTTAAATATATAAAAGTATACTTAACTGACATCTTACTAAAAATAAAATCGTGGGCTTTCTGTCATGCATTCTGTAAAGATACTAAAGATATTATAGAGTATTAAAAAATAAAAATTTGAAATATAAAAATGCTGGTTATATCTTGAATATATCTTAAATAAAAATAATAATTAGAAAAGATAGATAAAATAAAAGGTATATAGAATTATAGAATTTTGAAAGTTTATAATAAATATTTCTATATTTTTATCTACATAAATTCTATTTTTAATTTTTGTTTTCTAAAAAATTTTAACTATTCAATAAAAAATATTGAACTTACTAAAGTATATAAAAATATACTAAAGTAAAATATTAAAATTAAGGATGTTTAAAATATTAGATATATTGAAAGAGAAGATTAATTAAGATTAAATTTTAATTATATATTTGATATATTTTAGTTTTAATTTTATATCTCAGCTTATATGTTTTTTCAGCTCTTCCATAAACGCTTCTTTAAATTCGTTCTCTGTTGATGTAACCGGACCATATGCACCTGCCGCACATGGATGCCCACCACCGCTGCCTCTGATTATAGGGGCTAGCATCTTCATTATTTTTCCCATATGCAGATCATATTTCTTGTCGAGTGTTTCCCTAAGCCTTGCTGAGAATGATATTCCTTCTGCACCTATCGAAAAGAAGAGGGCTAGATCCGCACCCGCTTTTAATGCAACATCTGCTGAAACATTAGCGTGCGAATGCGCCCTTCCATAAATGAATAAAATATTTCCTATAATATATTTTTCTGCTGCACATGAATCAATAAGAACATTAAGTCTTGATTTTGGATCCGGCAGTGGCTCAATCATATTCAAAAGCGCTTGATAATTGCTGCCTGTATCCTCGAGAAGTTTACCAATCTGTATAAATGTTTTTGGAAATGCATTTTTAAGATCCGCAGAATCCGATATAATACCATATACAAGAAGATATTTTATTTTTACATCAACATCAAATTCAAGCTGCTCAAAGATTTCATAAATTATGCTTGCTGTTGAGTTTGAATTTTCATCATTATAAACATAAACCTTGTCCTTTTCTATATTGTGGAGTGTGTGATGATCTATTATTACTATATCTCCTTTAAAGTCATTAAGATAATAATTAAAAGAACCGCAATCCTCAAAAGCATTTACATCTACAAGCACAACAATATCGCAATCAGTGTCAAATCCCTTTGAGATCTCATTTTCATTGATATTTGCTATCTTTAGCATTCTTGTTGCATTCGCTGTTATATAATCAGGTGTTGAAACCCTTGCATTATCTCCAAAGAACCTCTTTAATGCAATCGCACTTGATACAGAATCAGAGTCGCCTACAGAGTGAAAGGTTATCAATATCTTCTTATTTTTTTCTTTTGCCTCTTTAAGCAGAAATAAAAGAGAATCAAAATTTATCTTCTCCATTTATCACGCCTTCTCCGCCTTCAAAGCCTCATTTATCTTTTCACGTAGCTCCTTCTCTTTCTTTGCATACTCATCATACTGCTTAGTTGCAATAGTCAAACGCATTTCGGTAGATTCGATCTTCTCCTTAAGCTTTTTGACTGCATCCTCTTTCTTCATTTCCACTAAGACTCCACCTATATTAAGATATATTTTGCCTGTTGCTTTTTCTATTTCCGCCATTGCTTCGTTCTGCTCATTTTTCTGCATTGCAAACTGCTCTTTTTGGATTGCTAGAGCCTGCAGCTGCTCAACAAGTGCTTGATAACTGCTTGTCATCTTTTCAAGTTCATTTCTTTCCATAAAATCACACTATAAATATTTTATATATTGCAAAAATTATATTGTTTAATTAAATTTAATTATATTATTTATTTTTATTATTGAGTTGATTAATTATATTTTTATTTTATTTATTATTGAGTCGATATTTATATTATTATAATATTATAATGTAGATTTGTTATTTCTTTTTACTGCAAAAAGTTAATAAACTTATTATTTAGTTATGGGGAAATCTATTATAAAGAAAAGATAATGAAAGTATTAAAGGCTTTATAATAATTTTATTTTTCTTTATTATTAATATTATTAACTAATTATTTTTGGATTTGCCAGTTAACGCATCTTGTATTGTTTTAAGGGGAAGCATCATGCACTTCAAACGTGCAGGACCTGGATCAATTCCAATAAGCTTGACAACATCCTTGAAGCCAAGTTTTTTAATATCATTAATATCTTTTCCCTTTATAAAATCTGTAAGCATGCTCGCACTGCTTGTGCTAACCGCACATCCAGAACCCTCAAACTTAGCATCAATAACAACATTATCTTTAACGTTTAGATATATTGTTATATCATCTCCACAATAGGGATTAAATTCATGATTTACAAAAGTTGCTTTTTCAAGCCTGCCTTTGTTATGTGGATGCTCGTAATGTGCTATGATCTGCTCTGCATATATATCTTTATCGTTTATAATATCACCAGTGTTCCTTTAATATAATTTTATTCATTGATATTATATTTATCAATTATTATTAATTGATATTTTGTTTTTTGCCTTCATTTTATAAATAAAAATTAAAATATAAAATTATAAAACATTAAACTTTTGCTTGACGATGTTTATTGCATTGATTGCAGCATCAATATCTCTTTCATCATTATATATATAGAAGCTCATTCGTGCAACCGCAGGCTCACTTAAAATATTAACAACAAGCGGCATCGCACAATGATGCCCCGCTCTTATCGTTATACCCTGCTTGTCAAAGATTGTTGATATATCATGTGGATGAACTTTATTTATTGAAAAGGATACTATTCCAGAATGCTTTCCCTTTTCCAAAGGACCATATATATTAACATTCTTTATGTTCTGCATCTTTTCAATTGTATAATCTGCAAGCATTCTTTCATGCTCTTCTACATTTTTCATACCTATTTTTGATAAATAGTCAATAGCAAATTTCATTGATACCGCGCCTTCTATATTTGGTGTTCCGGCTTCAAACCTCCATGGAATATCATTAAGCGTGAAATTCTGGTATCCTACACTCTGTATCATCTCGCCACCTCCAAAAAGCGGTTCTGTGTTTTCAAGGATCTCTCTTTTTGCATAAAGCACTCCAATGCCTGTATAAGCAAGCATCTTATGACCTGAGAATGCAAGGAAATCAGCATTGATATCTCTAACATCTACTGGCATATGCGGAACAGATTGAGCTCCATCCACAAGGACCTTAGCACCATGCTCGTGTGCTTTCTTTACAATACTCTTAACATCAACAACATTGCCGAGGACATTTGAGCATTGGCTTACGGCTACAATCTTCGGATTTTTTTTCAGATTTTCCTCTAAGCTTTCATAATCTAGCGAGCCTACTCTCTTATCAACCTTTATGTAGTCAAGCAGAGCGCCATTTCTCTTCGCAAGCATAATCCATGGTACAAGATTGCTGTGGTGTTCGAGCTCGCTTACAAGTATGTGATCATTCTTTTTAATATTCTGCAAAGCCCATGTTAATGCGACAAAGTTTATCGATTCTGTTGTGTTGCGTGTAAATATTATTTCACTACTATCTTCAGCATTGATGAATTTTGCAACTGACTCCCTTGAAGATTCATAAAGCTCTGTTGACTCCTCTGCAAGCTTGTATGAGCCTCTATGGACGTTAGCATTGTAATATCTATAGAATTTTGATACTCCCCTAATGACCTGAATTGGCTTTTGGGCTGTTGCTGCACTGTCGAGATAGACAAGCCTCTTACCATAAAACTTTCTTTTAAGTATTGGAAAATCCTCTTTTATCTTTTCAACATCTATCATTTATACACCTTTTATTTTTTTATTTTATTTTATATTTTATTTATTTTATCTCTATTCATTTCTTCTTTTTTATTCTCTTTTTATATTCATTCTTTTTTATTTTCACTCTTTAAGAAATAATCATAGCCTTTGCTTTCGATTATATCAATAATCTCCGGCCCTCCACTTGCAACTATTCTTCCATCAATCATTACATGCACATGCTTTGGCTTAATATAATTGAATATTCTATTATAGTGGGTTATAATAAGCACAGACATATTTTCTTTTTCAAACATTTCTTTAATGTTGTTCATAACAATTTTAATCGAGTCTACATCAAGCCCTGAATCAGGTTCATCAAGTATCGCAAGCTTCGGCTTCAGCATCATCATCTGCAGCATCTCCGCCTTCTTTTTCTCACCACCCGAGAATCCATAATTAAGGGACCTTCCTATAATATCTGGATTCATTTTGAGCTTTGCCGCATACTCTTTTATATCGCTCATGAATTTTTTTATATCAACAGTGCTACCTTGAAGTGATTCTTTTGCAGTTCTTAAGAAACTTATAAATTTAACCCCATCAATTTCTGGCGGATTTTGGAAGAGGAGAAATAAACCAAGCTTAGCCCTCTTCTCTGCATTTAGTTCATTTATAACCTTTCCATCAATCATGATATTTCCATCAATCTTCACATTTGGATGGCCTATAATAGCCTTTGCGAGAGTTGTTTTTCCAGAGCCGTTTGGCCCCATAATTACATGTATTTCCCTCTCTCCTATATTGAGATTTATTCCATTTAATATACTCTTATCGCCTATTTTGGCTTTCAGATTTTCAATACTTAATTTCATAGCATCACTATTTTGCTTTCTATCTTCATAATTTTTATAATTTTAAATATACATTCATTTTATCATTAATTGACAGGGTGTTTTCCTTGTTTTAACACACTCTTTGCAAACATACCTTTGTGCATTAAAATCATCATTATTCAAAGTACTTTCAATAAATTTGATAACATTTTCTTCCTCAATTCCCTCCTCTCTCTTTTTAACAATTTCAGAATATCTGTTATTCAGATACTTATTAACTGCGGGTTGTGTTATATCGAGAAGCTTCGCAATCTCCTTCTGCTTTAATTTATATTTTTCATACATCAGCTTGGCTGAGCGTGCTTTAAATGCGGGCATAAATTCTTTTATAAATACATCCGATTCTTTCAACATCATCTCAAACACCTTTTTTATCCTCTAATTTTTCTTTAATAAAGTTATAAGCAAGATTCCTCCCTTTTTCATCAATAATCTTTTGAAGCAGCGGTTCTATGAATCCATCTGCAACCAGCTTCTTGAAGCTTTCCTCATTTACACCCCTGCTTGCGGCAAAGAACAATAAATCATTATTAATAGGCACAATAAATGATTCATGCGATGCTTTGACATCATTTGTCTTTATAGCCATTACTGGAATCGAATCAGCGTGCGCATTTTCGCTAAGCAGAAGGGCACTTTGAGACAGCGATGATATCGAGCCTTTTGATTTTTCACTCGATTCAACATATCCTTTAAGCATGCATAATGATTTATCATAAAGAAGGGCTCTTGAATTTATACTAGCTTTACAATCCCTTCCCTCTAAAAATGAATAGATTTCTGAATCAAATTTCTGTTCATCCTTCAATACAAGCGCTTCATTTATAGATATGCTTGAATCCTCAATAGCAAAGCTTTTTATCTTCAAGCTTGAATCTCCTCTAAAGAGTGGTATAATATTTAATGAAATAGATGCATGCTTCAAAGCCTTAAGAGCTACCTCTTTTAAGCCAGCAATATCAAATAGACTCAAATTTATATTTTTATATGCATTAATATAGAGATTCTTGTGGTTATTGGAGAGTAATATAATATTCAGATTTGAATCTATATCTGCAATTATTTCAGTATCAATATTATCTTCAATAAGGATTGCTATATTGCTGATATCTTTACTACTATTATTGCTATCTTTATTTTTTCCTATATTAATTATTGCTTTGTTTTCATCCCTTTCTACTGTTATATTTTTCTTGTATATTTCTATCTTTTCTTTTATCACAACATCAAAAGATATTTTTCTGCTATATTTATTTTTGCTATATTTACTTTTATCTACTTTTTTCATTTCCCTCTTATCAGTGTCTGCAATCCTATATCTTTTGAAGATTTCATCTATTTTTCTAAAATCTTTATTATTAACATCATTCTCATTCATGCGATCGCCTTTGAGGTGTCGAGCTTTATGAGCCTTTTGAGCTCTAGCGAGTATTCCAATGGTATTGTGTTTGTGAGCGGTTCGATGAAGCCTAGTATTATTATAGCGATAGCATCATCTTCGCTTATACCCCTCGATTCGAGATAAAACAATTCATCTTCATTGATTTTGCCAACACTTGCTTCATGAGAAATGAGCGCGTCATTTCTATGAACGTCAATATATGGGTAGGTATTTGATTTTGATGAATCGTCAATGAGCAGTGCATCACAGCGCATATATGAGGATGAATTTTCTGCATTTTTATCCACATAAACGAGCCCTCTGAATGAGCTTATACCATTATCCTTTGATATGCTTTTTGATATGAGCTTCGATGAGGTGTTCGGTGCGAGATGGTAGATTTTACCTCCTGTATCCTGCTCCTGTCCAGCTCCAGCAAGCGCTATAGAGAGAACCTCGCCACTGCTTCCAGCACCTTTCAGGAATATGCTCGGGTATTTCATGTTGGCTAAGCTTCCTATATTTCCATCAATCCACTCAACGTGTGCATTATCATAAGCATAAGCTCGCTGTGTTACAAGGTTATAAACATTCTTCGACCAGTTTTGTATTGTAACATATTTTACATGGGCTCCTTTGTGCGCTATTATCTCGACTACAGCAGCATGCAGTGACGAGCTTATGTATATTGGTGCGGTACATCCCTCTATATATGTAACATCGCTTCCTTCATCTGCAATGATGAGGGTGCGCTCAAACTGTCCGGCATTTTCAGCATTGATTCTAAAGTATGCCTGCAATGGCATTGCAACCTTTACATTTTTTGGAACATAGATAAAACTACCACCACTCCATACTGCGGTATTAAGAGCCGCAAATTTATTATCAGTGCTTGGCACTATCATCCCAAAATATTTTTTAACAAGTTCTGGATATTTTGCAACCGCTTCATCAGTGCTTATAAAAATCACACCCTGGGCTTCAAGCTCCTTTCTTACATGTGAATATATAACCTCTGAATCATACTGCGCCTCACCGCCAGCAAACATCCTTCTTTCAGCTTCCGGCACTCCTAATTTATCAAATGTTTCCTTGATCTCCTTTGGAACTTTGTCCCAGCTGTTCTGTGCATTTTTATCTGTCGGCTTCAAATAGTAGTAAATATTATCAAAGTCTATATTAGAGAGATCACAGCCCCATTTCGGCATCGGCTTTTCTTTAAAAATTTTATATGCAAGAAGACGCTTCTCAAGCATCCAATCCGGCTCTTTTTTTATTTTTGATATCTCCCTAACAACCTCTTCTGATAAACCTTTTTTTGATTTATACTTATACTCTAATGAATCCCTAAAGCCGTACTTCTCTTTATAAAGCTCTTCTTCGCTTTTTGTATTTTCTTTAATACTATCTTGGCATTCCATATGCATCATAGTCTTTCAAATTAATTAATATAGGTAAAATTTTTAATTAAAAATTTAAAATTATAAAATATAAATATAAAATATAAAGTGTGTAAATTAAGTGTAAATATAATATCAAATATAACGACATAATATATAATAGAATAATAATGCAAAATAATATTATAACTGAGTTATATTTGAACAGAAAAATATAAATATCTGATTCTTTTTAATTAACTTCACCTGAAGGTGAAATTATGAAAGGTTTTAATACAAGAGAAAAAGAAAAAGCTCTAGATAATTGGTTGGTTGTAGAATTACCTACCTTAAGAAAGGAGGTTGGAAGTAATGATAATATTACTATCACATATATTAAAGATGAAAAAGGGGTAGTAGATAACAATAGCTTATTTACAACTAATTTAATTGTAACAAATCCAACAATAATAGATAATAAAATAGAACCTTATAATCCTACTGAAAAAAAAGGCCGAATCCATTTTCTAAAGATCCCTTAGATATTGCAAAGATAATAAATGATTTATATGATTTTCTCAAAAAACATGGAGGAGTAACCTTAAATATACGTTCGGTAAATGAAATTATAAATAATATTTATGAACTACCTGTAAGATATTTTTATGGGAAAGAATTTAAAGAAACAAGAGATCAACTAACTGAAATATTACGAGTAATTCATAGATCAGCAAGAAAACTTAGAGCGGAAGGAAAAATATCGGCTGAAGAAAAAAGAAAGATAGAAAACCTTTTAAAACTTATAGAGAAAAAACACACTGAAAACAAAAGCAATCCTATACATGAACACCCAGAAAATTTAGGATATATTTAATTAATTATTTCTATTTTTATTTTTTTATTTAAGTTTTTTAGGAATCCTGATGGAAGCTCTACTATATATTTTGCACTTGCTTTTCCTCCATAAGTCCTAAAATCAAATCCTGATTGGGGCTTTATATTCCTCTCTATATGGACAACATTAAGATTACTATCCAGCCATATGGCATCGATAGGAAAAAGCATGTTGCGCATCCATATAGGGGCATTTGTTTCATGGTCAAATACAAAGAGCATTCCCTCGTTATTTTTTATATCCTTTTCATACATCAAGCCTAGCATTTTCTTCAGGAAGGTATCAGCAACCCTCACTTTTACAATCCTGTTATTAATTCTGAGCTTCTTATATTGATAGGTTTGAAGACTTTTAAGAAATCTGGTTATGCACATTAAACCCTCTTATCAAATAAAATTTTATTACATTAAATAAAATTAAAACAAAAATTAAAATAAAATAAATAAAAGCAATATATACAATATAAATATAATAATATAAAATAAAATTACAAAACAAAATTAAGATTAAACAAAAAATAAATATAAAAAATATACAAAAAACAATAAAAACAAAATAAAAAAATTTAATGTAATTCTAAATTACAATTCCACGTTATTGTGTTAGCGAAACACTCTGCTCTCTCATGAACTGCTGTAGATAATACCTGCTTCCTGTTCCCTTGCCTCCAACACTGCTTCCCTTCCATCCTACAAAGGTGTGCATTCCAACTATCGCACCTGTAGTAGCGCTCGTCTCCCTATTTATATAGATAACGCCAGCCTGTATCTTGTCTATATACTCCTTTATCTCCTTCTTGTTTTTTGAATAGAGCCCTGAAGTGAGCCCGTAATCCACATCATTTGCTAGCCTTATCGCATCATCGAAATCCTTGAATTCCTCTATTAAAAGCACCGGAACAAAAAGCTCCCTCTTGACAAGCTCATGCTCATGCTTGACCTCTGCAATCGTCGGCTCGACATAGAAGCCGTTGAGGTTTGTGTTTACCCTATTACCTCCATAGAGGATTTTGCCCGACTGCTTGAGCTTTTCAACCGCCTCCATATAAGTCTTGTAAGCGTTTTCACCTATCAACGGCCCTAAATACACATCCTTGCTTAACGGGTTTCCTATTTTGAATCCCCTTGTCTTCTCTATAAGCTTGCTTATAAACTGCTCCTTGACGGACTCAT
>Ga0080003_1001048_pt1 | contig 15677 bp, 19 predicted proteins | sample JossMetagenome_FD_69206 | JGI IMG/M metagenome (GOLD analysis project Ga0080003, IMG submission 69206) | Hot spring microbial communities from Joseph's Coat, Yellowstone National Park, USA - JC2_E (SPADES assembly) (version 2) | ecosystem: Environmental > Aquatic > Thermal springs > Hot (42-90C)... | reverse complement strand
GGCAAGTCCCGCCTTTTTAGGCGGGTTGGAGCTGGGGTTTAGCTTGGTGTTGGTTAGTAGTCCTTCCCCGGCTAACTCGGGGAACCATTGCCGATCACGGCGACAATGTTAGGAAGGAGTAGCGCCCACAAAGGGGTATAACCCCAAAGGCCCCGAAACCCCCTAAAGGCGGGGAGGAGGTCAGATTTTGTCACTGCTTTAGGGGATCCGTAAAAATTAAAGGGCAGCCATAGGGCATGCAATATTAAGTGATGAAACCTGGCATGAATGATTGGTGAATTCGTTAGAGTTAGCTGAGAAGTTACATCAATGTCCTCTATAAAATGAACTACAATTCTCGCCCTTTAGGGCGGAGAGGAGATCAGTATAGGCTGCCATAATCATCATAGATTAGCGTCTATGTAGTTACATTTTTAAAGGGAGCCGCATCATGCCGGCATATGCGCATTAAGGTACTTAACATTAAGAGAGGCGATAACTACTTGGAGGCAGTAATAGAGGGAGAGGATCATACGCTCTTTGCTCCCCTCCTCAATTACCTCCTTAAGCAGAAGGGAGTTGAGTATGCGATGTACGACATGGATCACCCATTAACTAGGAGAATAACGTTAAAGATAAGGACCATCAATCGCCCCCCCATGGATGTGCTTAACGAGGCTGTGGCCAGCATGCTTATCGACATAGACTCATTAAAGGAGCAATTAATGAATGAGTTGGGTGGTTCATAATGAAGATCAGAAGAGTAAGGCCCCTCGAAGTGATCGTGGAGCCGGATCCAGCCGCTTGCCTAATATCAATCACCAGCAGGGATTCATCAACGAGGGGGCGAAGAACGCAATGGGGAACATATCTTCTCGATGATTATATAGAGATAGATGATGCCCAAATAGCAATAATAAAGTAATGCATTCCCTATTTGCTGTGGTTTTTGGTTATGGTATAAGTGTTACCGCTGAGTGGACATGCAATTAATTCAATTCCAGAGAAACCCCACAACAGTGTTTCTCTACATTAACACACGCGCAGCATTTTTCTCGTATTGCATCGTTCTCTTCTCATGGAGAAGGGAGAAATTGCGCCGGACTTTGAGGCCGAGTCTACCCTTGGAAAAATAAGGTTATCAAGTCTCAAGGGAAGACGTGTGGTTCTTTATTTCTACCCTAAATCATTCACAAGCGGCTGCACAAGCGAGTTAAAGAGATTCGTGGAATTATATGATGAGTTCAAGAAAATCAATGCGGAGATTATTGGAGTTAGCGTTGATAAAATAGATACTCAACTAAAGTTTGCGCAGAAGTATGGAGCCAAGTTTCCATTGATCTCTGATGCGGATAAATCCATTTCCAAGACGTACGGCGTATTAAGGGGCTCCACGGCTCAACGCGTCACGTTTGTCATAGATGAGTCCGGAAAGATAATTGAAATATTAAGGGGACTTAAGGATGCCAAGGAACACGCAGATAAAGCCTTAGCCATACTAAAGGGATGAGCGGTCGCATCCTCCTCATATTCTATTGATGAAAATGAGGGATCCAATTATGCTCCTGGATCTTGAGGATTATCGACATTAGGGTTTCGTTACGGAGCCGATGATCCCCCTAAGAGGTCGAGCCTCTTAGCTAAGTGCGTTAAATTAGTAAGGGAAGGGTTTTTAACGAGGGCGTTTCTTGGTTTTCTATAGAGTTGATGCCGATGATTTCAGTTCCAGGCGAAGAGTTAGGCGTCGAGGAGGAGTATGTGCCGGGCGATTTCACGGATCTGGATGGAAATGGCGCCATAGTCTCCACTGTGATTGGTGTGCCCAATTATGATGTGAAGGCCCATGAGGTTAAGGTTAATCCAATAAAGCCGAGGCTTCTCCAGCAGGGTTCAATAGTTTACGGTAGGGTTGTGTCCTCCACTGATAAAGTGGCTGTCGTGAGGATAGTGGCTGTGCTTGATAAGGGTAAGATAAATAGAATAAACGCCACCGGCTTCATATATATAGTTCATGCTGGGGATAATAGGTTAAACACGGTTTATGATGCGGTGGGGATAGGCGACTTCATTAAGGCAAGGGTTATTTCGCATGGACCACCATATCACCTAAGCATTAGGGGGCTGGGGCTTGGGGTGGTCGAGGCTCGTTGCCCCCATTGCCGTGCAATATTGAAGTTCAAGGGCACCCGAGCCTACTGTCCCAATTGTGGCGTCAGCGTTCGAAAGAAGGTAGCCCTGGAGTAGATGGTACTGATGAGCGGCAATAGGCGCGTAGTTCTGAAGTTTCGGAACGCGAGGGAAGCCGTGGATTTCGTGGATCTATTGACGCGTAGGGTAAAGATGGGCGAGTTAATCATAAGCGTCAGATCCAACACGGTTGAGCTGCGCATTAGGGGGGATAAGGAGTCGAGCGATATAATGCTTGCCGAGGCATTGAAGATATATGGAGTATTTAAGGCTAGGAACGGCGGTTCCATGGATCTCTCCGTCTTGATTTCCATGGCTCAACCCACTCACTCGGTTCCATTTGATGTAGTTACTGCGATACTTAATGAGGAGGGATACTACTCTGAACTGAGTGGAATCAGGCTTAGAACCCAGGCACCGCTTGATGAAGTGATAAATGTGATTCGCTCGGTGGCATTCATGTATGCGTCAATGGCTAATTTAAGCATAACGCAGAACGCTAAGAAAATAATAGCGACTCATTCTCGCATAAATGGTCTAGACATTGCTAAAACCATGCAAGTCCTCTCATCAATGGGGATACTTAGGGAATATAGAAACGGAGAATCAACAGTGATAACGGCATCCACATCATTCGAGGAATACATCAATTCAATAACGCGGCTAAATCAAAGGACTAAATTAGGATAGGAAAAATTAGTGAGCTACCCCATCCTTAAGGGGCTTCCCGCTTCCTTGCCCCGCCTTGCCCGTAGTTGTGAACCACGGGTAGTGGGCGGATCACGGGCACCACGGGCGACTCCCACCCTGCGTGTTTCAAATGATTAAGCGAATTATAATCCCTATCAGCCCTCCAACCACACCTGGAGCACTCAAACACCCCATCACTCAAGTTTAAGTCCATCTTCACGTAACCACACTTGGCACACGTTTTCGAGGAATTCCTAGGATCCACAAAAACCACCTTCTTCCCATACTTCTCCACTTGGTACCTTATTACTGTACGCATCATGCCGAAGGCAGCGTCTTGAAGGCTCCTCCTAAGCCCCCTATTCACCCTACCAACGAGTTGCTTAACGGAGATATCCTCCATAACCACAGCATCATAGTGCTCGGCGAAGTATTTGCCCAACTTCATGTATAAGTCCCTTCTAAGGTTCGCTAAATGCTCATAAGCCCTCGCCAGCTCCATCTTAGCCTTGAACCAATTATGGGAGAGATACCTCTTCCTAGAGAGAGCCTTATGCAACCTCCTCACCTTGTTTAGGGCCTTCTCATAAGGCCTCAAGTTTGGGAAGAACTCCCCATCCGAAGTCACTAACAATTTCTCTATCCCGACATCGATCCCCACCGCCTTCCCGGTCCCCTGGCAGCTTCGGGAATTCATAATCCTCAACAATGAACGAGATGAAAACCCTTTCACTCCTCGTCACTTTCACCGCTACGCGTTTAACTTTCTCTAGCGGGAAGTCCCTATGAACGATTAGTGCGAACGCACCTAGACTTGATAACCTCAGCACTAGTTTTTTCTCCTTCCTGCCCTTCCCCTCCCTAGCCAATATCCTCCAACCGCTTTGCGGATAAACCAAGGAGTAGTACTTATGGGGTTTCTTCTCCCTTGGGAAACGCGCTAACCCGTCCAAGAACCTCCGTCTAGCCTCATAGTATCTGTCGGCGACTTGTTGAACTACTTGCGAGTATAATTGTTGATACTCCTCATCCAGTTTCCTCAAGTCGAGGGCTAGTTGCCTCAACTCATTCTTGCTTAATCCCTTCCCATCCCTTTGGTAGAAGTGCGTGTCTGCCCATCGTAGGGTGTTGTAGACCTTACAAGCCGCTTCCAAGGGCTTTTAACGCCCTCAACGTCTGTTCGTCAGTATATGCTCTAAACCTAAACCCCACGGTGGGCATCAGAAAAACAAAAGTGTCACTAATATTTAAATAAACGCTAATGTATTCTCCTATGGTGATGAAGCTTCACCTCTCGGATAAAGTGACGACTCCTTTAAGTCCTGACGCCTATGCAATAATGAATTATGCCGCTTGGGTTCTCGATTATTTGGAAAATCATTTGATCCTATGTGCAATCAGTGGTGAGGCTTGAGGAGAGGCGAGCCTTTAAGCTATATATTAGTTGCAATTTATCTATCTTGCTTAACTGGCTTAATTCAACATCATTTGCTCTTAATTCATTAATGGCATTAATATAGTTAGGTAATTCATCCATGATGCGCTGCGGAAGCGCCTTAATTGTGGAGAAATTCTTAGGGCAATCCACGACCGGGACCGCGGCCAACTTAGTGGACCAGTGAAGCGAGAGTGGGACCCTGAACATGCCTACCTTGAGCATGGTGTTGCCGCCAATCATTACCTCATCCAGGTTATTTCTAAGCACTCTGAACCGCTTAGCGGTTCTAGTGAATGCCTCCCAAGTCACGCCTACTATAGTGCCAGCCATCCGCTTATCTATTCCCCTGGATAGGAGCGACATCACCTTGAATCCATTCATGCCATCAAAGAAAGTCAAGGTCGACTCAACGCCCAGGAAGGCAAGGGTTTGCCTTATTGCCTGTATCGCTAAGTAAAACACAGTTGCGCCATCCTCGCTGAGCCAAAGGTTCCCTGTTCCCTTCACATCGAAAACAACCACATCTATTAATCCATTCCTAGAGACCGACGTCATTATATCGATAAATCCCCGCTTCACGACCGCCATCACGTCCTCCACATCATCTAGCTGCGCTTCCTCTCCCCTACTTGTCTTGTGATCGCCCTTAATTGCAGTGGACCTCCTTCCATTAGTGAATCTAATTATCAGCGGCGCTACCTTACCATAATAGGCCAGTGGATCTGCCTCAACCAGTGGATTCCTCATGTAGAGTCCCCCCGGGGCAAAGTGTAATAAGTTAATTTACCCTCTATCCAATCCCTCAGTATAGCTCTAGCCGCCTCATCTATATTAAGCCTACCACCCCTAAGCAGGAAGCCTCGCCGCCTAGCCACAGCCTCTATGGCCTCCATGGGGTCCCTCACATCGATTCCATATCTATCCATTAAAGCCGTGGAGCCTAATTCCAGCATCCTCTTGATCAATGAAATAGCGCTCCTCACGGGATCCTCCACATCGCTGGGCGATTCCTCTCCCCTCACTATCCGCATTCCCGGATCATTGCTCTCCACAGGAATAATTCCAGGCGAATCAATTACCGTTAACCAAGGCCTAGCCTTAATGATCTTCTCCCCCCTAGTCCAGCCTGGAACTGGACTCGTTGGCGCCGCGTATCTCCCGCTTAGGTAATTTATTATTGTGGATTTACCTACATTTGGGTAACCCATGACTAGGACAGTAACCGGTATCCGAGTGGCCGTTCTCTTAATTGTTTTAGTCAGCATCCTAGTGCCCAGCCTATACTTAGCGCTTATGAAGATGGTTGGCGCATCCCTCTCCAACGCCCTCTTCCACCTTAGTAATGCGTTCATAGGCACCAGATCCGCCTTATTAAGCACTATAAGCAGACCCTTTCCTCTCTCCCTGACCATTGCCTCAGCCCTAGGGCTCCTCGTGGCCTCCGGATCCCTTGCATCCAACACCTCCATCACGATATCGCTCGCCTCCACCATCCGCTCAACCCGCCTCCAGCTCTCCCTATTGAATTGAGTAATGGCCATGTGGATCCACGTTGAGGCTCGCTATATAAAGTTTCATCCTTCCCATTAGAAACCCATCCATTAAGGCAATTACGGATTAGCCATATTTATTCCCCGGAGCAATTCGCATCCCAAGGAATTCATCATTAATGCGGCTCATGCCTCAACGAGAAGCGTGAGGATAATGACCTCAGGAGGAAGGCATTTCATGAATTAATCGAAAACCAGTTGAGACAAGGGTTACGTAAAGGAACGCAAGAATTCGGCGGCAAACATTGAGGCGCCGGGCCACGGCAAGTCCATACCAAATATTCCGGCTCTCGGGGCTCCAGCCGCGCCAATAGCAATATAGAGAGGACTATGCGTTGGCGATCCGGTTCCAATTACTAGGACGCATCTTCCTCGCGATGCATTTGCGATTGCTTTCCCCATCTCGATATGGGTCTCTGGGCTTGCCTCGGTTATTGAGATGGGCGCTGTCTTGATAGAAACAAACGATAAACCTCGCCCTTAGGGGTGAAGCTTGAAAAGGAGGGTTATTTCTCTTTAATGTCCTCTCCCGGTCAATTTTTAGAGAATGGGAGGCGGGAGCCGACTTCCCCCGCAATACCGGGAAGAGGACCCGCGAAGTCGGCAACCGAGTAGCGCCCGTAATGGGGTGTAACCCTCTAGACCTCGGGGAAGCCTCGCCAAATGGCGGGGAGGAGGTCAGCTAGCCCTCAAGCCCCTGGACTTGGCTTCTCTAATTATGGATGTTGCTAGATCGACATCATTATTGGTCGAATAGCAGTAGGAATAGAGCTCCTGAGGGAATCCATGATAATCCTGTATGCATGGAAGTGGATTCTGGGTCTCAATTAGGAATTCGCCGTTTCACGACGTGAAGTGCGGACTAATAATTACAACTGCCTCTGGCTTCTCTTCCTCGCTTAGTCTCCTCCCGAGGCTCGAGAGGAGCTTCTTCCATGGATTATCCTCAATCAATATTGTGGGGGGCCATGGGAGTCAAATAATTATTGAACTACCATTGCCTCTTATTTAATCAATTGATTAAATATATTGCGGCCCAATCACTAATTCCTGAACAACCGTTGAGGAATATGTTTTAAACCGAAACATGATTGAGGACTCATGCATAGGGTTAAGTTAATGGCATCAATTGGCCCCGCTACCGATGATCCGGCAACATTCCAGGAAGTGGCGAAGCACATAGATGGGGCACGAATAAACTTCTCCCATGGGGATCCCCAGGAGTGGGGGAGACGAGTATCGTTAATACGAGGCGCTGGCCTACCGATTCTGGGAGATCTTAGGGGACCCGGAGTTAGAACTGGATTAGTTCACGGGGAAATTATAGTTAAGGCTGGGGAAACCATAGTTTTCAAGTATGGACAGGAAGCCACAGGAGGGGAAGTGCCGGTTCCAATCAAGGAGTTCTTTGCAGCCGTGGAACCGAGGGATGTGCTTGTAATGAATGATGGGAGGCTCAAGTTAATAGTTGAATCTAAGGATGAGAAGACCATTAAGGCAACAGCCCAATCCAGTGGAGTCATTGGAAGCAATAAGTCAATAGACGTGAAGGGTAAGGATTATCCTCTTCCGATACTGGATGATCACGATAAGGAAGCCTTATCGTTAGCCGTGGATTCCGGGTTCGAGTTCATAGGGATAAGCCATGTGAGGAGCGCCAAGGACATATTGGAGGTCAAGTCATATCTATCCAGCAAGGGAAGCGAAGCAAAGGTTATAGCTAAGATGGAGAGCAGGGCCGCCATAGATAACTTGAAGGAAGTGGTTGAGGCCGCGGATTACGTAATGGTGGCCCGCGGCGATTTAGGCATGACATTCGAGTTGGAAGAGGTTCCAATAATTCAACAAAGAATAGTGGAAGAGGCCCTTAGACAGGGGCGACCAGTAATGGTTGCGACCCAATTATTAAGCTCAATGGTCTCTAATCCGGTTCCAACGAGGGCGGAGGTCGTCGACGTAATGACTGCCGTAACGCAGGGAGTTGATGCGCTCCTCCTCACGGATGAAACCACGATCGGCAAGTACCCCATTGATGCAGTGAAGTGGCTTGAGAGGATCTCGGCGAAGTATGAGGGCTCCTCCTCCATTGTTGGGGTGGATCTATCTCTTTATGATTATAGAATGAGATTTGCAATGGGAGTCGCGAAGCTGGCTAGCGATATGGGGGCTAAGATAGTTATATTCACTAAAAGCGGATTAACTGCGGTGAGGATATCGCGGTTTAGGCCTGGAGTACCAATACTGGCAGCAACGCCGAGCAACTACGTGGCTAGGCAGCTCCGCATGATGTGGGGAGTCGAGTCAAGCGTCGTGAAGGCAAGCGATTATGAGGCAGGACTGGAGGAGGCGTTTAATCGGTTCCTTGAGCTTGGATTAATCACGCCTGGGGAGAACGTCGTATTGACGTACGGCATGCAGGGCAGAGAGGCGGAGCACTTGATTAGGGTTAGAAGGGCTTAACGCTTTGCCTGTATCCTGTATTCATGTATCCGTTCCTTAGCCTTCTCCCTCGCTTCCCTATGGCTAGCAATGAAGCTCGATAATCGTTCATTAAGCATTAACTTGCACTCTCCACAGAGCAGCCGCCCAGATCTGCAGTCCTCATATATGCTCCTAACCTTCTCGTCGCTCTCCTGGAAAAGCAGGTGATACTTATAGACCGGGCAAATATCAGGATTACCGCCAAGCCTCCGCTGCTCCTCAACAGTCGCCTGTCCCCCGGTGAATGCATTCATTACTTTTCGCTTTATTGCCTTCTCGTTGTCTGTGACATATATGGATGATTCGGGCGTTGATGCGCTCATCTTATCCTCCCCAGTCAAGCCTGGAAGGAACTTACTATAAATCGTAGCCGGCTTTGGGTATCCAAGGAGCGGCGCCACGTCTCGACCCAGTCTGAAGTAGGGATCTTGATCTATAGCGGTCGGTATTAGGACCGGCACTTCTTCTCCATATAGGCTTGATGGGAGGAACGCCATTGCCATTTCCAGCGTTGGGAAGAAGGCTGCACCTACATTAGTTGAATCCGTGAATCCAAAGGTATGCTTAAGGGTGGAGAGCGTTAAGTGCTTCCCTATCCTCACCGCTATTCCATAGAGGAGCGAAATATCCTCTGTATCTATTATTAAGTGTAGGTTACGGGGCTCAAAGCCGAGGGCTATCAAATCAAGGGCATTCTCATACGCTAATCTATTCGTTTCCTCCAATGTGTAGCCCTCCTTAACTAAGAACTTCTCGTCATCAGTTAACTCAAAGAAGAACTCCACTCCAAACTTATCTACAAACCATTTGGCCAGAATCCATGGAACTAGATGCCCAATATGGAGATCGCCACTGGGTCCCCGCCCAGCGTAGAGGGCCCACTTCCCCCCAGCCGCATGCCTGCTCAGTACTTGGGTCAAGTCCCTATGCGCATAGAAGTATCCCCGCCTTATTAATGGATGGATATCCCCAGCGAGTGACTTGAGGAGTTGCATTTCCTCCTCTCCAATTAATTGAACGCCGAATTCCTTTGCAAGCCTCAGGTAATCCACCTTGCCTTTAACGCTCCAGGGCGTTACCGAGAATTCGCCTTCGCTTGCCAGATGGGTATCACTATGAAGCCTGGGCCTCCCCATGCTTAAAAATTATTCCCTCCCTGGTTGGCTTTAGCCTTGCCTCATCAATATTTATAAACTGGAGACGACTGGGTGATTCATGCCTTTAAGACCAGGAAGGTGCTATAGGAGACTGAAGAGACCATATACGAGAACCAAGTATATTCATGGAGCCCCCTATGCCCAGATACCTAAATTCGAGATGGGGGCCACTAAGCCTAAGGATAGGGAGAAATTCACCGACGTAGTCGCATTATTCCCCCTAGTCTCTGGCCAGATAAGGGTTAACTCCTTGGAGGCCGCAAGACAAATGGCGTATAAGTACTTATCCGCCACTTTGACTGATCAAAACTTTTACCTAAAACTAGCCAAGTACCCGCACCACGTGATTAGGGAGAACAAGATGTTAGCAATGGCTGGAGCAGACCGTCTCCAGGAAGGCATGAGGCAATCATTCGGGGTCCCCACGGGGAGAGCCGTCCAAATAAAGAGGGGAGATGTACTATTCTATGTGGAGGTTGAGGCGAAGAACGTGAACCACGCCAAGATAGCGCTGAAGAGAGCCATGTCTAAACTAGCAATTCCTTGCAGGATGGCTTTCGCGAAGAGGGGAGAACCGCTCCTCATTCTAGGCAAAGAAGAAGTCCTCGCGTGACTAGGGCCACTTGCCTAGCTACTTCGCCCGTCGAGAATCCCATTTGCATTGCATCCGTGCTTATCCAGAGGATTAATTCATCGTTCTCCGCCTTGATCATGATTCTCCCAAACCGGGACTCAACCATTTTCCCAGCATCGCTTGCCCGCAATCCTAGATACTTTAGCAAGTAGGGGAGCGCCCTAATTATGCCGGGCGCACTGTACCTACAGGGTACGTAATTTACACCGTTCTCCGAGTAATTGCTATAATTCATGTCGCATTGGGCCTTTATTTCATCTATATCGAAGTACAGTAGGCTCATGATTTTCCCCGGTCCAAGTCTCCTATAAAGCTTTGATCCCTTTACTCTGTTTCCAACTAGGTTAAACTATTTTTATAAAAATTAATAAACTGATTTGCATTTACTAGAGCAATATCCTTATGGTATAGGTATTAATATGGTTGTTCATATTTCGCTCTCCGGAACGCAAAGGTTAAATAGTATTAACATATGACTAACCCCTAAATGTCGTTTAACAACATATTCGACACGAGGACAGATGCAGTGAAGGGCGCAGCGCTCCCGGCTCCTGGGTCAGCGGAGAGGGAGACATATGTTAATCTCTATTGGCTTCTCGGCGGCTCTAAGGGCGGTCCAACGCGGCTGAGGATATTAATAGAGATAAAGAGGAGCCCCATGAATCCAAATCAAATATCGCGTCGATTGGGTCTAGGCTATAAAACAACAATGTACCACTTAAATATACTTGAGAAGAGTGGTTTAATTAAGCGGCTCAATAATAAGTACGGGGCTCCATATTACACGACGGAGCTCGTTGATTCCAATTGGGCTAAAATTATTAAATTAGCCAGCAAGCTGGGAATTGACACTGAATGGGATTAGTGGACCTAGTAATCGATACGACATTAATTGGTTGCCAAATAGTGATGTCAGCCCTCATAGTGAAGAATTATTTTCACGTGTTTAGGTTAAAGGCGCCGCTTAGCTTCGCATTGGCGATATTATCATTAATACTTCTATCCCATAGCATAGTGATGTTCATACTTGAGATAGAGCTCTCCGCGAGCCTCCTCATCAAGTTCGTTGATTTACCATTTTTATCCCTATGCATACTTGACTTAATTGGGATATGTGTGATTTACTATGTATCCAGGCTCTAGGGTCGCCGTGGCATGAATTAATGCGATTCCCGCTCCTTTAAGGGCAGGGGCTCTATAATTGAATGACCTTTATTTTCGGAGGCCGGCTTTTTGGATGAGGGCAAAAAGTTAATATTAGGCTATTGATGCTTTGCCGATGAGAGTTAAGAGAATTGAGCTTTACCATGTGGTAATGAGGCTCAAGACAAGGTTCGAGACAAGCTTCGGCGCGTCGTTGGATAGACATGGGGTACTGGTTAAGGTCATGTTAGATAATGGACTCGATGGATGGGGGGAGGTCACTGCCGATGAGGGGCCGTGGTATAGTTATGAGACAGTGGGCACGGCTTGGCTAGCAATTAGGGATTACATGGCGCCGATCCTGAGGGGAATGGATATAGTAGAGCCTCGATCATTCATAGATAGATTAAGCAGGGTTAGGGGTCATAACATGGCTAAGGCGGGGCTGGAGGAAGCTGTGTGGGATGCATATGCGAAGTCCCTGGGTAAGCCTCTCCATGAGTTGCTGGGAGGGGTTAGGGATAAGATAGTTAGCGGGGTCTCCATTGGCATTCAGTCTAATATTGATGAGTTGATGAAGGCCATTAATTTCTACTTAGAGTCAGGTTACCGGAGAATCAAGATAAAGATCAAGCCTGGATGGGATGTGAATGTAGTTAAGCAAGTTAGGCGCGAGTATCCCGATATACCTCTCCAGGTGGATGCCAACTCGGCCTACTCCTTAAGTGATGCCAGGATTTTCCGGGAAATGGATGATCTTGATCTACTCTTGATCGAGCAGCCCCTTGATTATGATGACTTAATCGATCACGCCAAGCTTCAACGCGATCTGCGCACGCCGATTTGCCTGGATGAATCCATAAAGGGCCCCCTTGATGCTAGGAGGGCATTTGAATTGGGTTCCTGTAAGGTCATTAATATTAAGCCGGGAAGGGTTGGGGGAATAACTAATAGCGTTGCGATTCACGATTTCTGCAGATTAGTTGAGATGCCGGTTTGGATAGGCGGTATGTTGGAGACCGGGGTAGGGCGTGGGGTTCAAGTTGCCCTTGCCACTCTGCCTAACGTTAAGTTACCGAATGATATAAGCGCCAGCGATAGGTATTATGATGAGGATATAACGGAGCCATGGCCATTGAATAAGGATGGAACGATAAGTGTCAGAAAATTGCCTGGCATTGGAGTTGAGCCCAGGTTGGAGGCATTACGGAAGTACTCGGTGAGGCAAGAAGTAATTGAACTCCAGTAAATGGTGTTTTCGGCGATTCCATTCATTAGTGTGGCCATTTAACATTTCCATTCTTTAATTTAATTGATTATTTAAAAATAATGTATTATCTGGGTTATTTTAAAGAAAAATATTTAAACGTTCAAGCTAAGAAAAAACAGTGAAGAACAAGAAAGGCGATACAGGATCCCGAGTCGCCGACTCAAATCCAAGCACTGGCATTGGAAGCACTAACAGCAATGCAGCGATGCGGGTCCAAGGGTTTCCTTGGGGATCAATAATAGCGCTGGCAATGGGAATGCTGGTTTACGGCGTCGCTGAAAGCTATGGACCAGTGGCCGCAATAGGTAACATAATACCAACCAAGTACGCATTCCTAGCGCTCAGCCTGCCATATATAGCGGGCGGCTTCGGCTCACTGCTCTCCGGTTACTTGACCGACAGCATTGGCCGCAGAAACTCATTCATACTCACGGCAGCGCTGATACTCGCCGGGGTAGCCATATACGTTGCCGCCGGCTCCAACGTAATTGCCCTAGTCATATCATTCATATTGATAGGGATGGCCGCAATAGGGCTCGAGACCCCTGTATTATCGATAATAGCGGAATCCGTTCCAGCCAAGTGGCGCGGCAATATTGAGGTAATTGTCCAGAACTTCGGCAACTTAGGAGTGGCCATAGTATTCATCCCGCTCCTCCTCGGCTTCAGCGCGCTCCAAACCGAGGTGGCCATAGTCCTCCTCTTCCTAGCTCCCCTTGCCGCACTTATAATTGGGTACTTCATGGTAGAGGAATCGCTTCCATGGAAGGCATTGGCCGGCAAGGCCGATCTAGATGTAAATGATGCATGGAAGTCAATAGATGGCGAGACTGAACCGGTCTCACCAACCCTAAGCATCCCCCTTAGATTCCTCATAATAACCATAATAGGCATTGCCCAAGACGTTGCCTTCGTTTACATAACGTATGATGTTGGCTTCCTCTACTTCTCAAGCAGCCTAGCCAGCGAGATACCGCTAATTGGCGGTCTCATGATGGTGATCGTTGGGATAATATTTGGTGCAGCCATTGTTCACCGCGTATCAAGAAAGGCAGCCTCGCTAGCATCATATGGATTACTGGCCCTGCTATGGATAATTCTATGGACATATGAGGCAATCACTAGGGATATATCAAGCACCACGTTACTAGCCCTCACAGCGCTTCTCTTCATACCTGTCGAAACTACGTGGGGGGTTAGGGCAATGCTTGAGCCAGAGATGTTCCCAACCCAGATGAGAGGCAAGTACGTTTCATATGTGAGAACACTTGTCTGGATAATTGCCGGCACAATAACAGGTCTACTATCCCTCTATGTCCTCTCGTTTAATGCCGAGGCGGCCATAGTGACGGCGATATTCATCACGGCCCTCGCAATGACGTTCCTATGGTACCTGAAGGGATTCGAAACGGGAAAGAAGAGCTTGGCCGGCCACGACGTAACTAGGTAAAGCCAAACTAAAATCCCCTAAGTTTTTATTCCACTATTAGCGATAAGGTGAGGGGTAAAATTAAAAAACAAAAGCGCTACAGGCATAGATGAGGGCCCGTGGCTTAGCCAGGTGGAGCGGCCGGCTCATAACCGGTAGGCCCCGGGTTCAAATCCCGGCGGGCCCATCACTAATTAAGAGAAATATGCTTGAATTTTCATGTTAATGGGGAACAATCATTCAGTGGGAGCGAAATATCATGCTTTTGGATTAAGGTTTGCTTTTGGTTAGTTTTAGGAGATGAGTGATCCATTCTCTTGGTTTTACGAAGCCATCCTCTAAATCAACTAGTCCTCTCTCTTTTAGCGCGTCGACATCTATGCCCATGGATTCCACAGCTTGTTTTTGGGCTCCTTTTCCTATCTTTCTTAAATCCCTCATATATCTCTCATCTATTGCTAGGGGAAGGCTGAGAAGCTGAACCACTTCTTTAAAGCCTTCATGCATATAAACAATTCTCCAGGCCCCGGCTAACATGGCCATTATTGTTATGTATGCTGTCTCAGCCTTAAATCCAGCCGTTGAATTCACTATTACTTTATAGTCTTGCTTTGTCTTATTTATTATAATTCGAGCGAATTTATCCACTAGCTCAATTAAGCCATTGTTAAAGAATCCAGGATCCGAACCGAATCCACGTAAGGTAATGGGTTCGTATGCCTTTATTTTCGTATTTTTGGCCAGCCCCGTCCTTTTCTTGAAATCATCCACATCCATTTTCACATAATTATAGATTATCTTGGCGCAAAACTTGGATGCTCCAGTATTGGTTGGGTAAAAGAATAGCTCTAGCTCATCCACTACATTGCCTTGAATCGTTCTTAATGTATTAATTATTGAATTAAGCTCAGCACTGTATTTCTCTGGATCTAACTTAACAATATTCAGCGCCTCCTTAAATAAGGAGCTGGCAAGCGTTGATTTCCTATCCAGCTCTTTTTGTATCTGACCTCCTCCCCGCCTTTAGGGCGAGGGTTCCCCGAGGTCTTGGGGGTTACGCCCCTTTATGGGCGCTACTCGGTGCTCCACATTCGCGTCGCGGATCCTCCTCCCGGTATTGCGGGAGAAGTCGGCTCCCGCCCCCCATTCTCCAAGAATTGACCAGGGGAGGACGTTAAAGGGGAATGGTCCTTCTTTTTAAGCTTTACCCCCGCCCTTAAGGGGCGAGGTTTGTCGTTCGTTTTATCATCCACGGCAGCCCGTGATGGTTTCCTACTTAGTAAATCCTGCAGTTTCCTGCTCTTCTTTGAATTATTATCGTTTTCGAGGTTACTTAAAATACTTGTACCCACGGTCGATGCAATCACTAATTTCAGTCCCATGATGAAATTTATTATATACATAAGTTATTATAATTTATATAAAGATGTTAAATTCCTTCTTAGGGAGTGAATTATTTGTTTTACTTGGCCCTGCTCTCTGGAAGTCTCCTAGATAATTAGAAGATTCTTATCTCAAGCCCTTAATTGGACGAAATGATAAAATGAACTACAAATCTCGCCCTTCAAGGCGAGAGGTCAGTTTCTTAGGCTAGGGGTTAGGTAGTTGTTTCTTCTTCTAGGTACCATTCCAATATGTATTCTTTTTGGTCGGCTATTGTTCTTGCCTCCTCATATGCTTCCCTCCATGTCTTGAATCTCCCCGCTATTCTCCACCCCA
>Ga0080003_1001045_pt1 | contig 15741 bp, 16 predicted proteins | sample JossMetagenome_FD_69206 | JGI IMG/M metagenome (GOLD analysis project Ga0080003, IMG submission 69206) | Hot spring microbial communities from Joseph's Coat, Yellowstone National Park, USA - JC2_E (SPADES assembly) (version 2) | ecosystem: Environmental > Aquatic > Thermal springs > Hot (42-90C)... | reverse complement strand
ACAGAGATCATCCACCGTGGTACATTTCGAGACTTAAATCTCCACGTAAACCTTCCATTAAACAAAGAAAATATGGGTTCAGAAATTAATTATGATGAAAGTTCAAGATATCATTGATTCAATCCGCTGCATAAAGACTTGGGGTGACTAGACTTCACGGGATCATTCATCTTCCCTGTAAACATCCGGCGGTATATCATCCGTCAGGATCTCGTGAATATTGTCCACCTTAGGGAGGAGATCGTCAAGAGTTTCGCCATCAAAAAGCGCGTATTTTATTCTTCCCACGGACATCCTGTAGGATCCCGGACACATCATCCCTTCCTTGACGACGATAGCGTCGGGTTTCAGTCTCAGTATGGTTGCCATGGCTATTTCCTTTCCACCTGGTACGCGTTCGTAGCCGGGGTTCTGGTACTGCGTAATTTTTTTCTCATCTGTATCTACTATGCTTATAATCTCCCCTAGATCAAGCGGGGTAAGATTATCGTCTTTTCCATGCACGACTGCAATTTTCATAACCCCCGTTTCTAAAACGGCAATTTAAGGTTCATGTTGATTATTACACTAACTTAACCCTGAAAGGAAAGGTGTTTTATCCGGCTATTACTTTTGAGTTCGTGAAGGTCCTTCTTGGTGGCACATTCAGCGTTCTCCACAAGGCTCACAGGATCATGATATCAAGAGGGCTCCAGGTGGGAGAGCTTATAATAGGGATAACATCAGACAGCTTCAATTTCAGGAAGAACTACACTGTTCCTCCATACGAGAAAAGGAAGGAACAGGTGGAAAGGTATCTCCGGAGGATAGGGGGGAACGCGATTATAGCTCCCCTTGACGAACCCTTTGGCAGAACACTTGACCCTGAGTTCGATGCAATAATAGTTTCGAATGAAACATTTAATTTTGTTTCCGACATAAATTTTATAAGAAAATCCAGGGGTATCAAACCCCTCATAGTTGAAAACATAGGAACGGTACTTGCTGAAGACCTCATTCCCATAAAATCAGAGAGAATAATTAAAGGAGTGATAGATGAAAATGGCAGGAGGAAAAGGGCTATCAAAGTTGTTCTGGGGACTGAAAACGCTGAAAAAATAAAGGGAGCGAAATCATTCTTTTCAAGGACATTCGGTAGAGTGTCTCTAAAATCACTGGCTCCGGAGATATCATTTCATCCGCAACCCATGGGGGTCGAAGTGTTTCAAGGGGCTGTGGAGAGGATTAAAAATATTGAGGAAGAGTATGATTATGCAATAGGCCTGGAAGCCGGGATCGTTGAAACAGGGTACGGTGCGTATGATTTCCATGTTGCGGCGGTAAAAGATTCTCTTGGAAAGATGAATTTTGGAATATCGTCAGGGTTCCCCATTCCCTACGATCTCATGAAGAAGGTGAAGGAGGGTGTGGAGCTGGAAGATGCAATGAAGGACATCTTCGGGATATCCGGTTCCGGTGAGAGACTAGGAGCTATATATCACATGTCCAAGGGAATGAAGAAAAGGAGAGATCTCGTTACTGAATCACTGCAATCAGCTTTCGTGGAAAGAATATCTGAAAGTTTACCTAGAGTATCTAAATAACACTCGGGAATACATCCGCGGCGTCATATTCACTCAGTCGACCGTTCCTGTACACAACGAGCGTCTTATCCACTATCTCGTACCATTTGCCGCTCATTTCTTCGGTGGAAACGGTAAATCTGTCTTCATCAGCCTTATAGAAAAGGGAGTGATACCCGGGATCCTTCCTCACTTCCCTGTATGCCGCGGCGTATTTTCCATCAGTTATAATGAAATTCAGGCTAGTGAAATTCATTCCCCTTACAGTGGCAATTGCTGATGGGAGATCCTTTACTACCATCCTGAAAAAGTTATAGCTGTCACTTCTTCCATCCTTTGCGAGGCCGGATATTGTTCCATTATGTACAAAGGATATGTTCCCAAGCGTGAAGGGCTGGGTGTTCACAACTTTCTTTGTGGAAGAACTTATCTTTCTGGCGTGAGCCATTAGAGCTGTGCCGTAAAGATCTGCCACCTTCCTTGCCCGCTCAACACTCCTCTCCGCCTTAATTTCGTTTCCATAATAGAGGACATAGCCAAACCCATCATGGTGGGGGGCACCCTTACCCTCATTTGCCATCTGCTCCAGGAAGTCCATGTAGGGTGAGAGATTTGAAAACTGACCTATCGTCAAGAGCATGCGGCACATGAATTAAAATACGTTCCAAGTAGAAAATGGTTCTGCGCAACTCTTTAATAATTTCCTAATATAAAGAGGCAATGAATAAAATAGACCTAGAGTTCTCAAAGCAAGTGGCAGCTATCAGGAATTCTGTAAGGAGAAGCGAGAGGAAGGATTACGTTGCAACCTACACGGAAAGAGAGTATCTCAACGGTAAGACAAGAGAGGAAAGGGTTCTTATTCTTCGCACAAGGGGGTGCAGCTGGAGCTATCACTCAGGCTGCTCAATGTGTGGCTACTGGGACGACACGAACCCTAATATAGGCAGGGATGACCTATTTTCCCAGGCATCATCCTTTCTAGAGAGGTTCCCGAGGGGGGAGGTCCTGAAGATATTCACATCAGGATCGTTTTTCGATCCGGTCGAGGTGCATCCCGACTTCCAGAAGAAGATGGTAGAGGAAGTACTGAAGGGATATGAATTTCTCGTGGTGGAAACAAGGCCTGAGTACGTCAGGAGAGCATCTGAATGGATAGGCAAGTATTCCGGACGTATGCAGGTCGCTATCGGACTGGAGAGCACGGATCCCCTCATTCTGAGGAGGTCTGTGAATAAGAATTATGATCTCAGTGACTTCATAGGGGCTGCAACAACATTACACTCCATAGGAATTTCGGTCAGGACTTACCTTCTCCTGAAGCCACCTTTTTTGACCGAAGGGGAGGCGATTGCTGACACGATCAAATCAGCCAGAGAAGTTGCCCCCTATTCTGATTTCCTATCCATAAACCCGGTGGACATACAGCGCGGTACTTTTGTTGAAAGCCTGTACAAGGAGGGAAACTACAGGCCACCCTGGCTGTGGAGCGTGGTCGAAGTCCTCCTCTCTTTGAGGGATATTGGCATTCCAGTGGTATCCCTTGTCACAGCTGCGGGAAAGAGGAGGGGGGCTCACAACGGTCATACATGCGACAGGAGATTTTCAGATGCAATAAGGAAGTACAGTGAAACATTGGATTTTGGAATACTGGAGAGCCTGAGCTGCACCTGCAAGGAATTATGGAAGACATTCTTGAGGGAGGAGGAAAATCTCGGGTTCCAGATCGGGGAGGCGATGCAGCTTGATGAGTGAAGCGGCGGATCTCATAACTGATGCAAGTAAACTCAGGATCATATCCCATCACGATTCTGATGGCATTGCAGCTGCGGCTATAGCTGTATTCGTTGCCCGCAGACTGGGGCTCAGGTATGAAATATTGATAAGGAACCAGCTCCTCCCTGAGGATTTCTCCGATCCTTCATACATATACTGGTTCAACGATCTTGGCTCTGCCAGGATAAGGGATATGAAGGGGATCAGCGGTATAATAACGGACCATCACAGCCCTGTGGTGAACGAATCACATTATGTGGAAAACGGTAACAATATCTATCAGTTCAACCCGCATCTTGAAGGATTTGACGGCAGCATATCGCAATCAGGTTCAACGACCACATTTCTCTTTTCACTTAACGTGCTTCCAGAGGTATCTGCAATCTCACACGTACCGGTTATAGGTTCGCTGGGGGACCTCCATGACAAAAAGTTCTGCAGGCTTGTTGATTCTGACAGGGAGGTGATGCTTCTTGCTGAAAGGATGGGTCTCGTTGAGATCAAGGAAGATATAAGGTACTTCGGCAGAAGTTCGAAATCTGTGGCATACATGCTGAGATTCGGAAATGACCCGAAGATAAATGAGCTCTATGACAACCCGCAGAGAGTAGCAGCCTTTCTGGAGGAACATGGCCTTGACAGTGAGGAAATCAGAAAAATAAGGTGGATAGATCTCACTGAAGAAAAGAAGAGTGAGATCATCAACTCCCTCAAAGGTATGCTGGAGAGGGAAGGTGGGGAAAGCTCAAGGTTGGTCGGCGAGGTATATGAGCTCCGCAGTGAACCCAAGGATTCATTGATAAAGGACCTCCGAGACTTCTCATCATTTATAAACGCAACATCCAGGAAGGGGAAGCCTGAGATAGGGATAAAACTGTGCCTGTTCGAAAGAGGGGAGGTGATGACGGAGGCCATGAAGCTGTACACCGATCACTTAGACTCGCTGAGAAAGGCATCTAAGGTCTTGGAAGAAGTTGAGGGCAAGAGGGTTGGAAATGTGCTGTTCTACGACTTTGGGGACAGCCTTGAGAACAATATAACAGGCACAGTTGCAACAAGGATAATAACGCACAAAAAGGTTTACCCATCATCAATAGTAATAGTCATGGCAAATCTTGGGCAATCAAAGAAGATATCCGCCAGGATATCTCCAGACCTGGCTGACAGGATAGACCTTTCGGAACTGTTCAAACATGCCGCAAGTGCAGTGGGAGGCTCTGGAGGAGGTCACAGGAATGCAGCCGGCGCCATTGTTCCGATGGGGAGGGAACTGGAATTCATAAGAAGGATTAATGAACTGACAGGAAGCAATCCCCTCTGAGCTCATCCCATCCCTGCCATCTAATATTCTGGTAATCTCCCCCTCCTCTAAATGTTCTGACCTTATTCAACACAATTTTCTGTCCCTTCCACCCCTGGAGTTGCCCCCTTGCCTTTGGGCAGGTAGGTTACGGAGGTATCTCCGAATGCGTACATTCGGATCGCACCAATCCTACCGTTATCAATCCCATCCGGGTCGATGAACTTTTCCATGGGAAAATCAGTATATCTCATCTTTAATAGAAATGAGATGTACTGCCTCCTCAATCTCCTAAAGAAGGACTTTAATCAGGACCGCACTATGGTCTGTGCCTGCTCCCTAAGGAACTGTGGAAGGTAGTAGAACGAGCCAGTTCCCTTTCCCGTTGTACCGCTGAATTTCCACCCGACAAAGGGTTGCGATCCAACCATGGCCCCGGTGGAGCCCCCCCTCCTCCTGTTGGCATAAATGACACCCACGTCCACGTTGTCGAAATAGTACTCAATCTCCTTCCTATCCTCACTGAATATGCCCCCTGTCAACCCGTAATCTAGCGAATTCACAAAGTTCACAGCCTCCTCAAGCGATTTCACGGGTTTTAACGCAAGGATAGGGAGGAATAGCTCCACCCTTTCTATAGCAGGATCACCCACATTGTCAAGGATAGTATTCTCAACGTAGAAGCCATCTCTTTTTAGCGTCTTCCCGCCAAGGAGTATCTTTTCCGCGGGAACTGTGCTCATTATTTTCTCAAATTTATCATAGGCTTCCCTGTTTATCACAGGGCCGGTAAATGTTTCTTTCTTTCTTGGGTCACCCACGCTTAACTTTTTAGAAAATTCAACCAGCTTTTTCTTGAATGTGTCGTAAATCCTCTCATCAATAAGCGCAAGGCTGCAGGCAGAGCATTTCTGACCTGAATATCCGAACGCGGACCTGGCAACACCTTCCACTGCCTTATCAATGTCGCACTTGGCAGTCACTATTATTGTGTCCTTCCCTCCCATTTCTGTGACTGCCACCTTCGATCTTTTCTCCTGAGATTCCCTGTAAATCTTCATGCCTACATCTCTGCTTCCCGTGAATACTATACCATCAACACCGTCATCTGTGTAAAGCGTTCTGCCGACCCTTCCTCCTGAGCCAGACAGAAAGATAAGATTCTGAGGAGGAACACCTGCCTCGTGCAAAAGTTTCACAAAGAGGAATGATGAAAGCGGGATATCGGATGAAGGTTTCAGGATGACGCTATTTCCAACTACCAGGGGACCGCTAACCATCCCTACTGTGAGTGAAAGGAAGTTGAACGGGGAGATTACGAGGAACACACCGTAGGGTTTCATAACGCTCTTGGATTCTTCACCGTAATAGGCTGTCCCGGTGAATCTTACGTAGCCCTCGTTTCTTATGAGTTCTAGGGCATAATATCTCATGAAGTCTATGGCCTCGTCCACGTCACCCATAGCCTCGTACCTGTTCTTTCCGTTCTCGTAGGTAAGTATTGCTGCAAACTCAAACTTTCTGCTCGCAAGCAGGTCCGCAGCCCTGAGGAGTATCTGTGCCCTCTGGAGATAACCGAGGGAATACCATTTCCTGTAACTTGAACGTGCTATGCTCACTGCCTTCTGAGATGTTTCCTTTGTTGACATCTGAAATTTTCCCGTAACAGTCTTCCCGTCCAGCGGAGAAACATGAGAGATCTTCTCTTCCTCGTATATTTCACCTGCAACCAGGTTCGGATATTCCTTTCCAAAAAATCTCTTAACATTCTCAATTTCTTCTTCGTATTTCCTATGGAACAATTCCTCCTGATTGCTCTCTACCATTTTTATGTAGGTATTCTCATTATCGAAGGGCATAGGTGTGTATGTGATCTTATCTTATAATTTTTGACTTAATTGAGGTGATAAGGGAAAGCTCATTCGTCGAGGGGCGAGGATGAATTGCACCCCGGAGTATTTTATGTTCCGTGGGGTACAAAAGACTAATGGCAACCAACCTTGAGAAGAATGGGAATACGGAAATAGAGAATCACATTTAAAAAAAATCGGGAGGTAGGAGATTCAGATTGAAATCCAACATGCGCGAATTTCCAGAAACTCTCATTTATCCCTTAAAAATTCTCATGCCAGGGTATCATCACCTGCGATCTTCATCTCCTTCTGGGACCTCTAAGCTTTTATTTATCTTCATCATAAGGCAAAGGTAAGAGTGAAGTTAGGTAAGCTGTATGTTGATGGTCTTGGTATTTTTGAAGGTGAGGCCATCGGCAGCGACGTTTTCAAAACTGGTGAGCTTGTTTTTACCACCTCTCCGTCGGGCTATATCAAATCAATAACAGATCCCAGCTATACTGGGCAGATACTGGTATTTTCCTTTCCCTATATAGGGTCTTATGGCCTCAAGGAAAAAGGGGAAAGTGAAAGACCCCGTGTAAGCGGAGTAGTAATCAACTATGTTCCAGAAAGATACAAGGATGATCTCTCCTCATATCTAGAAAGGTGGGGTATCCCTGGATTAATAACAAAGGATACAAGGAAGATAGTTGATTACATTAGGACATCCGGCAATAGACTAGCATCCTTCGGGAGGCAGGAATTTGTTGACCCATATGTTTCAGATCTCGTCTCTGAGAATATCGGGCATAAAGGAAACAAGGACGGAAATCTTCTTCTCATAGACCTCGGATACAAGGGAAACATTCTCAATTTCCTGGACTGGGCCAAGGTAGCGATAGTTCCGTATACCCTTTTTAAACTGAAAGATGCTTGGAAATATGATGGAATACTCATATCAAATGGGCCAGGAGATCCATCCCATCCCTCACTTAGTCCTTTTGTTAGAGAGATAAGGCAGCTGATCGGTAAGAAGCCTATTCTTGGTATCTGTCTCGGTCATCAACTCCTTTCCCTTTCCCTGGGAATGAAGACTAAAAAGATGAAATTCGGCCACCGCAGCATAAATCACCCAGTGAAAGACGTCACAAGCGATAGAATAGGGATTACCACACATAATCACGGTTTTACCGTTCAGTTTGAGTCCGGCCATGGAGCTGAGGAGAGATACATTTCCATGAATGATGGATCCAATGAAGGCCTCGAAGGCAGGAAATTCCTAACAACACAGTTTCATCCTGAAGGAGGCCCCGGTCCCGCAGACGAGCTTGGTGTTTTCAATGAGTTCAGAAGGATTGTCCATGAAGGTTGATTATCCCAAGCGTGTTCTAATAATAGGTTCCGGTCCTATAGTAATAGGGCAGTCGGCGGAGTTCGATTATTCAGGAAATCAGGCAATAAGGGCAGTTACTAGCATGGGAATAGAGGTGGTTGTGGTAAATTCCAATCCCGCTACCATACAGACCGACAGGAGGAAGGGGGTGATACCAAGGATGGTTCCTCTGAATGTAAAATCTATTATGAATGTAATAGAGAAAGATAGGCCTGATTCAATAATGGGGACATTCGGCGGTCAGACAGGTCTAAACATCCTTGTAGCTCTCTGGAAATCTGGCTATCTGGACTCTAAGGGAATAAAAATTCTGGGGACACATCCAAACTCAATTGAAATAGCAGAAGACAGATTGAAATTCAAGGAAAAGATGAAGGAGATAGGAGAGCCGGTTCTTGAATCACAGTACTGCAGATCAGTTCAGGAATCAGTGAAATACGCAAAAAGCATAGGATTCCCGGTTGTTGTAAGACCTTCATTCACACTGGGAGGAACTGGTGGCGGGATAGCCAGGAACGTGGATGAATTGAGGAATATAGCGGAGCAGGGAATTTTCCTTTCCACAGCCGGGGGAATTCTTATAGAGAAGTCAGTTATAGGATGGACTGAACTTGAGGTAGAAGTTGTCAGGGATGGAAAGGGAAACAAGATAGCAGTCTGTACGATGGAAAATGTTGATCCCATGGGTGTTCACACCGGAGACAGCATAGTTGTTACCCCGTTTCTCACACTCAATGATCTCAATTACCAGAAGATAAGGTCATCCGCTTTGAGAATAGCAGAGGCACTGGAAATTGAGGGCGCATGCAATGTTCAGTTTGCCTTCAATCACAGCACAGGGGAATACTACGTGATAGAAGTGAATCCAAGACTTTCCAGATCCTCCGCTCTTGCATCCAAGGCAACAGGTTACCCCATAGCCAGAGTCGCTGCCCTTATTGCACTTGGCCTATCACTAGATGAGATAGAGAACAGGGTAACTGGGGAGAGGAACGCTGCCAGGGAACCAGCGATAGATTACGTAGTAGTGAAGTTTCCGGTCTGGCCTGTCGAGAAATTTCCGGAGGCAGATTTTACGCTGGGAACCCAGATGAAAAGCACGGGCGAGGTCATGAGCATCGGCAAAACACTCCCGGAAGCATTCAATAAGGCACTCAGGTCCACAGGCCTTATTGGAAAGAGTGTGAGTTTCGATGAAAAGAAGCTGTCTGTCCCAAACCCTGAACGGGTTCTCCATATAAGGGAGGCATTTGAAAGGGGCTATTCAGTTGAGAGGATATCCAGTTTAACTGGATGGAATGAACTGTTTGTTGAAGAGCTACTGGCTGCATTCAAATTAGAAAACAAATATAGGGGGTTTGCTGTGGTGGACACTTGTGCGGGTGAGTTTAATGTGAGGACGCCATATTACTACTCATCCCAGAGCAGCTCTAAAATTGGAGGGGATTTCATCGTGCTGGGTGGGGGGGCAATCACCATAGGCCAGGGTATCGAATTCGATTACAGCTGTGTTCACGTTTCCGAAAGATTGAGAAAAGAGGGCTACAGAGTCATTATGATCAACGACAACCCGGAGACGGTGTCAACCGATTTCGATGCGAGTGATTTTCTCATATTTGATCCAGTGGATTTTGATACGATTAAAAATGTGATAGAGAACTCATCCTCCCGGAGGATCATTCCGTGGTTTGGAGGGCAGAGACCCATAAACCTTCTCAAGAGAATGAAGGATGAATTCGGAGAAAGGGTGGAAATTTTGGGGACACGGGTTGATGTAATTGACATGCTGGAAGATAGGGAGAAGTTTGCCACTCTGATGAGTGAGATGAAGATACCATACCCGAAGTACAAATTCACTTCCCTGGAAAAATTTCAGGAGGCGGTCATGGAGCTATCCTTCCCGGTGATAGTGAGGCCATCTTATACCATCTCCGGTTCTCATATGGCGATACTCAAAACGAAGGATGATCTAGAAGAATATCTCAGAGACCACGGGAAGTTCGTCAAAGAATTTCTGGTTGAGGAGTACCTTGATAACTCCATAGAGGCAGAGATAGACGGGGTATCGGACGGAAATGACGTCCTGATTCCTGGGATAATAGAACACGTGGAGGAGGCGGGAATACATTCGGGGGATTCGACTAGCATATTCCCATCTGTGAACATCCCAAACCACATACAGGAAACGATGAAAGAGTACACAAGGCTGATCTGTAGGGAGCTGAAGGTAATCGGTCCTATAAACATACAGTTCGCAATCAAGGATGGAATAGTTCACATAATAGAAATAAACCCAAGATCATCAAGATCCTTTCCCTTCGTCTCTAAAGTTTCAGGCATAAATCTTTCAGAGGTCGCTGCGGATGTTCTCCTAGGAAAGGATATACCATCGTTTCCTGAGAAGGCGAGGTATGTTGGGGTCAAGATGCCAGTATTCCCATTTGACAAACTGACAGGTGCGGACGTGGTGCTTGGTCCGGAGATGAAGAGCACAGGGGAGGTTATAGGGATGGGCAGAACCCTGATAGAGGCTATGAGGAATGCCTACGCCGCTGCCGGCTTCGATATATCCAGGGAGGGAGTTATAATAACACTTCCATCCCACAGGATTGGAGAGTTCATAGGGATAATAAGGATGATATACAGATCGGGTAAGGCAATATACAGTACGGAAGGCACAAGAGAAAAACTGATGAAGTACGGTATAAATGCGGTGGAAATCAAAAAGATACACGAAGGAAGCCCGAACACACTTGACATACTGAAGCTTGGAAATATAGCGGCAGTGATAAACATACTCTCAGAAAATTATAAATCAGAGGCGGACGGAAAGGTAATGAGAAGGTCCTGTTTCGAGAGAAAGGTCCTCTACTTGAGCACTAGAACTCAGGCTGCAGTGTTCGCTGAAGTTGTATTGAGCGACGCTCTTTCCCTAAGGAAGAGCGTGAGGGATCAGAAGAGAGAAAATTTAGGATGATTTACTTATTTAATTCAGGCAAATTTATTTAAGGCTAGAATTATATTGTTAATTTAAATTCCTAATGGAGGGATCACATATGGAGGATAAATTATCTATAATCCTGTTCAGCGGAACTACGGACAGGATAATAGCGGCAAGCGTGATTGCGCAGGCCGCAGCCGTTCTTGGCACCGACGTGAAAGTATTCGCCACGTTTTGGGGTCTCCTTAACTTCACAAAGGGAGAAAAGAAGATGATGCTTCCGAAGGAATTTGAAAGCATGGGACCGATGCTCATGGAGGGGATGAAAAGAGATGGGGTGAAATCTTGGTATGAGATGTTAAAGGAAGCTAAGGAATTCGGGGCAAAAATATATGCCTGTTCAATGACTGCGAGCATCATGGGAATTAAAAAAGAAGATCTGGATCCGATAGTTGATGGAGTGGTTGGAGCCGCCACATTCGTCCAGGAGAGTGCCGGCGGAAATACTCTCTTTATATGAGGTGATGTAAAATGGAAGCAACAAAGGTGATAGACTCCAGGGGTTCCGCCTGCCCGGGACCGATTACAGATCTAATAAAGGCGTACAGGAATTCCAAGGTTGGAGATATACTGGAGCTCTGGGCTACGGACCTCGGTGTTAAGGCCGATACCGATGCGTGGGCAAAGAAAACCGGAAATGAGATTCTGGAAGTCAGGGAAGATCCGGACAAGATAGTGGTAAAGATCAAGATAAACAAGAGATAAGCAAGTGAAAGAAATGAAGAGGGTACTTATCATAGGTAGCGGAGATGCTGGTGTAATACTGGCTAACCATCTCGATACAAGGGAATTTGACGTAACCATAGTGGATAAGAGCGAGCTTCACTATTACCAGCCGTGGTTTCTGTACGTGGCATTCAAGGGTTCTAGACGGAAAATCTGGAAGCCAAATGCCGACCTCCTGAAACCAGGAATAACATTTGTTCAGGATGAAATAAGGGAGGTCAATCTAGACCAGAAAAAAGCATACGGTACCAGGAGGCTGATATACGAGTATGATTACGTTGTTATAGCCACGGGGACCTCTCCTGACCCGGACTCAATTCCAGGTCTCAGGGCAATCTATGACGAATACGGAGATTATCACTCAAGCTTTAAGAATTCTCACAAGCTCTGGACTCATATAAAAAATTTTAAGGGCGGTACAATCGCTATTGGTCAGGCTTCACCAACTTGCAAGTGCCCTCCCTCACTGCTTGAGGGGGCTTTCCAACTCGAGGAATATCTCAATAAAAAGGGCCTTAAGAGCAGATCAAAAATAAAGTTCTTCACTCCCTACCCGCGGCCCTATCCAGCAGAACCTATGAACAGAGTGGTGGAACCTCTTGTCAGGGGGAGAGGAATTGAGGTGATACCGTTCTTCGATGTGGATAATGTGGATGTTGAGCACAAAACCATAAATTCCCTTGAGGGTGACTCAATAACATATGATCTCCCAATAATTGTACCTCCATGCAAAGGGACAAGGATGAAAATTGTACCGGAGGATCTTCAGGACGAGGACAGATTCATAAAGGTGGATAACAGGAGAGCCACAATAAAGGGTTACAGCGATGCATACGCAATAGGGGACTGCAACACCATTCCAACATCAAAGACTGGCGTTACCGCACACCTCGAGGCAATGGCGGTTGCGCATCAGCTAAACGGAGAGTACGGTGAGTTCAACGGAAGAATAAATTGTCCCTTTGATACAGCCTACGGAAAAGCCACTTTCGTCATAGCTGATTTCGAAAATCCAACGGTACCTTATCCGCCGACAAGATTGAAGCATATGATGAAGATGTCAATGGCCAGAATATACTGGATGACACTCAAGGGCAGGGCAGATATCATATTTGATAAATACTTCGACTGGACTAACCCGGCCAAGCTGAATAAGAAGTACGCCCCTCTCTACCCGGAGCAGCAGGCTACCTAGGGTCCTAGAATCTCCACAGCTGCCTTTATGGGAACTATGCAAACTATCTTCATATCACTCTCAGCTCTGACTACGTGTCTGAAATTCGGTGGGATGAAGATGAAGGAATCCTCCTCAATCCTATATTTCCTACCCTCTATTTCCGCCTCCCCTTTACCCTCGATGAAGAACATCTCATGCTCATAGTCGTGGGAGTGATCTGGTGTTGATTTACCTGATGGTACGTCTATTAGCCTCATTGAAAAATTTGGCGCACCATCCCTGTGAGTGATAAGCCATCTTATAATCCCTCCTCCCTCCAGGTTCATTGGATTCACCGAACACGCTTTCTTTACAATTTCATGAGGCATGTGTTCAGATGGTGGTAACGTATTTCTATTCTTCCTTAATTTTTTGTGGATTTGGCCAAGAGAAATATGTCTCCTCTATTCCTTTTCTCCTGTTGCATGCAAGAGCGATCATGAAGAGAAATGACGAAAGTCTGTTCATATACTGAAGTATCAGGGGATTGACCTCCTCCTTTTGACTGAGCTCAACAAGCCTGCGTTCAGCCCTTCTGGCAACTGCCCTGGAAAACTGAAGAGATGCGGCAGAGGAGGAGCCCCCAGGGACCACGAATAACTTGACAGGTCCTATCTCCTTAAGATAAGATGATATTCTTTCCTCCATCCACTTAACACTATCCTTTCTCAACTCTCTTCCCTTACCTTTTGTCAGTATTTCTTCACCGAGATGAAACAGATCAAGCTGAACTGTTGTCAGATCACTCACTACATCTTCATCCTTCTGAAATGTCTTAGCGAATCCAATGTTAGATATGAGTTCATCAAGGGTCCCTTCCCACTCTATAAGCTGGCTGTCCTTCCTTATCCTCTCTCCTGATGCGGTATCTGTTTCGCCCTTATCCCCGCGACGAGTATACACACCGCTACTATAATTAACTCTTATTTCTGAGTTTTGTTAATGTGCAAAATTAGAGAAAGGGATAAGAAAAGGTTTGCATTGTAATTTTGGAGCAGGATGATGAATTTAGCCTAGACTGACCATGATGAGTGACAGGCGATCTGATCTGCTCCAGATATTGTGGGATGAAAAAACACTTCTGCCGGTGCGGAAATCCGCTAATCTCACCACCAGAGAAATTGGGATTAACCGCTTTACCGGGCTGCCAGATCTTTGTATCCCAACTCTCAGTAATCGTCGATATTCTTTGTTATAAGGTCGAAATTACCACTCTCCAGAGCTTCAATCATTACCCTGAAAAATGAGGATGTTTCAGTATCTGGAAACATATTGCTTATGGCAAGGAGTATCCTCTGTTTCCTGGATATGAGATCCTTCAGTTCGAGTTCAATAGTCTTGATCCTTCTATCTATCTCCTTGAGCTGTTCTATGAGATCATCCGCTGTACCATTCAGCTCCTCCTCTCCCTTATCGCTCTCTATTATGGACGAAATGCCCTCAATGAACTGCAGAAAGGAAAGAAGGGGAAGATTTGCTTTGTACAGGATCCTGGGAGGGCCCTCATCGGATTCTATCTTCCCCACCTTGTATATTAACCCGCTATCCTCAAGCATTTTTATGTGCTTAGCCACTAGTTGCTGCGAGCTTCCAAGGAAGCGAGCAAGTTCGAATGTGTATGAGGGCCTCACCGACAGTATGCTCAGTATTTTCCTTCTTATTTCGTTATCAATTATGTCCAGGAGATCGTAATCCATATTCAGTCAACGGGTATCCTCTTTCCCTGTTTCTGACTACTCTGAGGTTTCTTCACCACAATGTCGAGAACACCATTGGAATACGTTGCTTTCACATTCTCTGGCAATATTTCGTCCTGCAGCTTTATCTCTTTGTAATACTTCCTCCCCTCTTTGTCCACCCTGATTATAAGTGTACTATCCCTGGTCTCTATTGAAATGTCGCTCTTGGATACACCTGGCATCTCCAGTGTGATGTCCGTTTCCCCTTCCCTGTTCTGGATGTCAGTTATTGGCTCCCTGTACTCTATTCCCGGTAGCTCCGAATATTCCCTGGGAATATTCCCGAATTCCCTATATTCAGGCTTGCCGTCCGGGCCTATCCTGTATGTGAATCCGTACACGTAGGTCCCTGGTTGGTCCTTGAGGTTCTCCAGCTCGTCGAATGTATCGAACCACCTCTCGATGAATTTCCTGTACTCTCTATCGCTGTTCTCGAATATGTCCTGAATGTAATCCCAGAAATCATCATCTCTCCTTCTTATTCTCCTTCCAACCATGTTTGCCACCTCCGGTTTACAACCATATGTTGAGTAGTAATTAACTTTTAGTATTTAAATTTAACTCTTGTAGCAAGTGTGTTCCATAATGTCGGATATATAAACAGATATTGAGATATTATGAATTGATTGGGGATTTATGAATACCCCCAATCAATAATGAATTGAGAGAAGGGATGTTGGGATATTGATCCTTTGAAAGAAACTGTAGCAAATACAACACTTCCCTTTTTGAGAGGATTTTCAGTTATTGATACAAATTCCCTCTCCAAATGGAAGAATTCCCTGGAAGAGAATAAATGCAAGAGAGATATTCAAGGTGCCTGATGCTCTCATAAATTTCATTGCTAAAATTTAGATCCATTTATTCCGTGTCATTCATATCTCCTGGATACATTCTTAAAAATATTCTCAGGTATCATGGGTTTGGATACAATTCACTACACAAATATATTCAGGAGTATAAGGACAGGGGATAAGGAACATGAACTAATAAAGAAAATAACTCTGAGAATTGTAAGTGGCAATTGATTCAACTTGATTCAATATAACAATAAGGGGGGATTACCTTGGAAATTAAATGGAAAGGGAGAAGGTATCAAAACTCTATTGTGACAGAGCATACGATTAAAGGAGCATATACAGCTCTCTCAATGGAAATGCAATAATTCCCACAAGGAAGAACTATTCCATGTT
>Ga0080003_1001043_pt1 | contig 15762 bp, 15 predicted proteins | sample JossMetagenome_FD_69206 | JGI IMG/M metagenome (GOLD analysis project Ga0080003, IMG submission 69206) | Hot spring microbial communities from Joseph's Coat, Yellowstone National Park, USA - JC2_E (SPADES assembly) (version 2) | ecosystem: Environmental > Aquatic > Thermal springs > Hot (42-90C)... | reverse complement strand
TCCCAAACCTGGAAGCCTACCAAGCTAGCCTAACTCCCCAAAAAAGAAAAAGTCAAGCCTTTGGCTTTCTGCCAAGCGGCTTAGGTATCTTAAGCTGTGGGTAAACCTTTGCCAGCATCTCCTGGTTTACATCAAAGTCAAAGCCAAGGTTTTGCACAACCTTCCTTAGAAGGTATGCGTTCGCTACCTCTTGCAGCTCTTCCTTTCCATTGCATGCCTTTGCAACAATATCTCTAGCTTCTTGGCTGCCAAGGCTTGCTATAGCTTCTGCGAGTGCTTTATAGCTCTTCCTAGCACCACTTGTTATCTTGTTTGCAAGCTCATCCAGCTGTTTGGTATTGATGCCAAGCACTTCAAAGGCTTTCTTGTCTATTGTCTGTCTTATTGAAGCTAGATGAAACGCTATCTCCTCTGGCTTTGTGTCATCGCTTATGCTCATCTTCTTTATAGCTATCCAATCCTTGTATTTTGCTAGGAAGTCTATAGAATCTCTTTCCTCACTACTCCCCATATTAAAACCTATACCGTTACCTGTTGAGTAAGATAATAGCCTGCAGCTTTTTCTCTAGCAACCCTTTTTACTATGTTTTTCTGCGCCAATTGCACCAATGTGTTTGTAACAAGGCTCTTTGGCCTGTTGCACTTCTTTGCTATGTCGTCTGCTGTCTTGAGTGAATCTTCCTTTGTTGCTCCAAGCTCCTGCATCGCCTTTATAACGAGTTTTTCATTTGGTGTTAGGTCTACCATATTATCAACCACTTAAAAAGCATAATTTACTTCTTCACTCTAACTTCTCTTCTCTTTGGTCTAAGCACTTTATAACCGCATTTTCTGCATTTTGTTGCTCCAGCCGGATTTCTTGCCTTGCATCTTTTACAGATCCATATCTTTGCTAGTTTTTCGTCAGCTATAGGTATTCTTCCCATATTAAACACCAACAAATAGTTAGTATTATTCCAAACTAAACATATATAAATTTTTAGAGTTTGCTATGCTGGGCTTTTTGCTATGCAAGCTTTTTATACATTGAATATAAGTAATAAATAGTTTTCTTACAATAAACTTTAAAGTGAATTTTATGATTAATTTTGAAGAGATAGAAAGCAAGTGGAATAAAGCTTGGGAAGACGCAAAGATATTCGAAGCAGAGCCAAATGATAAAGAGCCGTATATGGTGACGGTTGCTTTTCCATATGTTAATAGCCCATTGCATATAGGGCACCTTAAGACATATGGTGATGGTGACATATTAGCAAGATATAAGCGCATGCGTGGCTACAACGTGCTCTTTCCTATGGGCTTCCACGCAACTGGAACACCGGTTCTTGCTTTCGCAAAGAGGATAAAGAACAACGATCCAGAGATTATAAAAGAGCTTAAGAATGTCGGGGTTCCTGATGAAGAAATAAAGAAGATGGTTGATCCACTATATATTGCAAACTACTTTATAAAGTCAATAGAGAATGATATGCGCACATCTGGCTTAAGCATAGACTGGCGCAGAAAGTTTGTAAGCATAGATCCTATATTCAGCAAGTTCGTAGAGTGGCAGTTTGGTATTTTAAATGCAAACCATCTGCTTGTTCAAGGCAAACACCCTGTTGGATGGTGCCCTAATGAAGGTAATCCTGTCGGCATGCATGATACAAAAGGTGGCGTTGAACCAGAGATAGAAAAGGAAGTTGCAATAAAGTTCAAGGTTGTCGGTGAAGAAGCATATATGCTCTGTGCTACATATAGGCCTGAAACAATATTTGGTGTTACAAACATATTTGTTAATGAAAATGCTTTTTATGTTAGATGCAAGATAGGCAACGAAATATATTATATAGCAAAAGAAGCAGCAGAGAATCTTTCTTATCAATTAAAGATCGATATTATAGAGGTTGTAAACGGCAGTTCGCTGCTAAGTAAGAAGTGCATAAATCCAATTAATAATGAAGAGCTACCAGTGCTTCCTGGATTTTTTGTAAAGCCTGATGTTGGCACAGGCATTGTTATGAGTGTGCCTTCTCATGCTCCTTTTGATTATGCTGCTATAGAAAGGCTTCGGGCAAGTGGCTATCCTATGCCAGAGATTAAGCCAAAGAAGCTCATAGATGTAGAGATAGGCAGGTCACTTGTTGATGTTGGTGTTGGTGAAGTGAAGCCTATACACATAGATATGCCTGCGCTTGCATATCTTGAAATACTTCATACAAACGTAAATGCAATAGACGATATGCTTGAGTTTGCTACAAAGCTAGAGTATAGAGAGGAATCGCATTGGGGCAAGATGCTTGTTCCTGGCTATGAAGGCATGAGCGAGCCTGAAGCGAGGGAAAAGGTGAAGAATGAGCTCATTGCAAAAGGTAATGCTTTTGAATTATATATTCTTGCAAACGCTCCTGTCTACTGCAGATGCGGTGCAAAGATTGTTGTTAAGGTTGTTGAAGACCAGTGGTTCCTCAATTATGGCGATGAGCACTGGAAGGCACTTGCAAAAGAGGCTTTCTCAAAAATGAATATTGTTCCTGATAAGGCTAGAACTGCTTTTGAATCTGCTATCGACTGGATCAATCTAAGGGCTGTTGCAAGAGCACAAGGGCTTGGTACAAGGCTACCATTAGATAACAGGTTCATAATAGAATCATTATCTGATTCAACAATATACCCTGCATTCTATACAATATCGCACATAATAAAGGAAAGGGATATAAAGCCAGAGCAGCTAAAGCCTGAATTCTTCGACTATGTCTATCGGGGTATTGGCTCACTAGAAGAAATTTCGAAGAGTACAGGCATAGATTCAGAAGTAATAAAGAAGTGCAGAGATTCGTTTACATATTGGTATAGGTTTACATCTAGACATTCTGGCTCTGATCTCATATTCAATCACTTAACAATGTATATCTTCAATCATGCGATGGTATTTGACAAAACATACTGGCCAAAGCAGATTGTTGTGAATGGCATGGTCCTTTATGAAGGAGAAAAGATGAGCAAGAGCCTGGGCAACACAATATCTGTTATTTCTGGTGCAAAAAATTATGGAATAGATACAATAAGGATAGTTGTAAACGGTGGCTCTGACTTGCTAAGCGATTCAAACTTTACAGACAAAGATGCCAAAGGAATAATGGAGAGATTAGAATATCTATTCAATACAGTGCAATCACTTGATAAATATGAAGGAAGCGAGCTAAAGAAGATAGATTATTGGCTATATTCAAAGCTCAACATGAAGATAAAAAATGCTACAGAGCATATGGAAAAGCTTGAGCTTAGAGACGCTATAACCTCAATATTCTATGATTCAATAAAAGAGCTTAAGCGTTACTTTGAGCGTGGTGGAAAAAATGCAATTGTATTAAGAGAATACCTTCAGAGTGTTGTATTGATGTTGCAGCCTATAGCACCGCATATGGCAGAGGAGATGTGGCATATGCTCGGCAACAACACTTTTGCAGCCCTTGAGAAATGGCCTGGCTACGATGAATCAATGATAAATGAAAATATAGAACTGCTAGAAGAAGCGATTGACTCGCTAATAGATGATGCGAGAAATGCTAAGATGCTTGTTGAGAGAAAGGGCAAGCAGGCAAGCAAGATGAAGCTTATAATAGCGAGCGATCAGAAAAGGGCTATACACAACATGCTTGTCGATACAAAAGACCCAAACAAAGTTATAAGCGAATCTAGCAATAAGGAGCTTGCTAGCAAGTATGTTGCAAAGGTAGTTAAGCAATTAAATACACTTCAGCGCATAAATATAAATGAAGAGGATGAATTCGAGGCCTTCAACGAGGCAAGCGAATATATAAAGGACAAGACTGGCATAGATGTTGAGGTTGTTAAAGAAGAACAGTCAAACTCAGCTAGAGCAGACAAGGCAATGCCGCTCAAGCCAAGCATAGATCTGAGCTGAGCATCGATAGAGAAGGTTTATAAAAATATAATCTTCATTTTAAAGTATGTACCATACATACCTTACTATACTTATACCTTCGATTATATCACTAATCATAACATACTTTGCAACAAAATTTGTAATAAGCTACTTTTATGAAGCAGGTATTATAGCCGAGGACCACAACAAGGAAAAGCCCGTTCTCTTGCCTAGCAGCGGTGGTATAGCCGTTGCATTTGGCTTGATTGCTGGCATATTAACCTATACTTTCGGCGGGAGCTTCATTTATGCACCTATCCTTGACATAGACAAGCTTCTAGCAACAGCGTTGTCAATAGCTCTTATAGTCTTTGTTGGCTTTTTAGATGACATAAATGTAAAGGCAAAGCGTGTTAAGGCTACGGGCATGCAGGATATTAAAAAAGGTCTTAAGCAGTGGCAGAAGCCATTGCTTACCATACTAGGTGCTTTTCCACTCATGGCCATAAATGCTGGTGTATCTGCGATACACGTTCCTTTCCTTGGTTTAGTTAACTTTGGCATTATCTACCCGCTTATAATAATACCTCTAGCGGTTATTTTTGTATCAAACGCATTCAACCTTCTAGGTGGCTTTGATGGCTTGCAGACAGGCATGGGTGTTGTTGCAAGCCTGGCTCTTCTCATATATTCGTTGTTCTATGGCACAAACATAGGCATTTTGCTATCAGCTCTTCTTTTCTCATCGCTTATAATATTCTATCCGTTTAACATGTACAAGGCAAAGATTATACCTGGCGATAGCTTTACCTACGGCGTTGGCGCTGCGCTTGTAGCAATAATGATAATGGGCAACGCAGAATCCTTTGGCATTATAATCTTTATTCCATGGATTATAGAATTCTTCCTCCACCTTAGGGGCAGATTCGATACAACAGATGTTGGTATAAGGCAGAAGGACGGAACATTTAAGGCACCGTATGGAAAGAAGATCTATAGCTTAACTCATTTCGTTATGAATCTAAGGCCAATGAAAGAATATGAGGTATCTGCATACCTTATTCTTATAGAGGTTATTTTTGTGATCCTTGCCTTCGGCTTAAAGTTCCTTCACTTACTATAGTGGTTTTATGGCTAAGGAAAATTTTTTGGTAACACCTTGGGAGATAAAAGGGAAGGTTGATTATGATAAGCTAATAGAACAGTTTGGCACATCTAAAATTAGCAGCGAAATTTTGGAGAGGCTTAAGAAGATCACCAAAGACCTTGATGTATTCTTTAGGCGCGGAATCGCTTTTTCGCACAGGGATTTGGATAAGGTCTTAGATGAGTATGAGAAAGGCAATAAGTTCTTTTTATATACTGGCCGTGGTCCTTCTGGAAAGATGCATATAGGCCATCTTATGCCATTTCTCTTTACAAAATGGCTCCAGGACAAATTTGATGCAAATCTATACATACAGATAACAGATGATGAAAAATTCTATATAAAGGAAAAAAGGTTTGATGAGATAGAAGAGATAGCGCATGACAACATGCTTGATATCGCCGCAATAGGTTTCAATCCTGAAAAGACGTTTATCTTCAAGGACAGCGAGTATATAAGAAACATGTATGGTATAGTTATGCAGATTGCAAAGAAGGTAAACTTATCAACAGTAAAAGCAGTTTTCGGCTTTGACAATACAACAAATATAGGTATGATTCATTTTCCAGCGCTAGAAGCTGCGCCAACGATGTTCGAGAAGGCTCCATGCCTTATACCTGCATCAATAGATCAAGATCCATATTGGAGGATGCAGCGCGATATAGCAGAGCAGCTTGGCTACTTTAAGGCTGCAGCTATTCACCTTAAGCTTCTCCCGCCGCTAACAGGTGTTAGTGGTAAGATGAGCTCTTCCGAGCCAGATACAGCTATACTCTTAGACGACGATGAAGATACAATAAAGAAGAAGATAATGAAGTATGCATTCTCAGGTGGTCAGGCAACAACAGAGCTTCATAGAAGGCTTGGTGGCAATCCTGATATTGATGTTTCATTCCAGTGGCTATACTACTTTTTGGAAGAAGATGATAATAAAATAGAGGAGATAAAGCAAGCCTATAGCTCTGGAAAGCTTCTCACTGGTGAGCTCAAGCAGATTGCGATAGAGAAGGTGAGCAAGTTTATTAAGGCACACCGTGAAAAAAAGGAAAGGGCAGAGCCAGACTTAAAGAAGATGATGTATACAGGAAAACTTGCAAAGGAGATGTGGAATAGAATATATTAGCAATAACTTGGGCAGAAGTAAGAAATGTTAAACGATTTGAAATCTGTTTAGTTAGGTGTTTATACTCCTGCAAGCAGTGATAAAAGCGCGTAAATATATTTAAGGCAAATTGCTAATCTTCTACATAAATATTTTTAAATTGTGAACTTATTTTTTATATATATTTTATGATAGAAAAAAAGAATGAAGTAGAAAAGAAGGCAGGCTTAATACTAATTGCTATAGTTTTTGTAGGACTTGCTATCAGTACTTTCTTTTTTTATGGGCCGAGCATGATAGACGGGATTGACAACTACATTTATACTGATTCAGCGCATAGCCTTTTGTCTGGTCATTTTAAAGCTATGGGTGTATTGCCTGAGCGGTATATATTAATAGGCGGAATAGCCTTTTTCTTCCTACTATTTGGCTATACGGAAGTATCGGCAGCCATGTTTGGAGAGCTTTGTTTTATACTTACCATAGTAGCAATCTACCTAATAGGAAAGGACCTATATTCAACTAATGCAGGCCTTATCGCAGCGTTCCTCTATTCTATATTTCCAATGGCTGCGATATACGCACCAAACGTTAGTGACAGTATACCTATGACTTTCTTTGCAACTATTTCTGTACTATTTGCGATCAGGGCAACAAAGAAGAGAGAAAGGCATTTCAAAATTTATTCTGCGCTTGCAGGATTCTTTATGGTTTCATCATATTTAGTAACTCCAGAAACAGTGGTGATAATACCAGTGATATTTTTCGTATTCATAATGAATTATAAGAGCGCAATGAAGATTATGAAGCTAAGCATAGCATTCCTTCTCATTGGCATTCTGCTTGCGGGTTTGTTAATAGCAATGCTAGGCATAGAAACAAATGGTAATCCACTAAGCTTGATAACTACTGTAACAAATTTTTATGCTCAATCTTATTCTGGCCTGCAGAGCCCATTTTACATGAATATTAAGACACTTTTTCCATATGGTATATTAAGTATCATGCATAATGGTAATGCATCAGCTGCCCTTGAAGAACTTTTTTCAAGTATCTTTTCTGACTATGGTTTTTATTATACATTCGGCATATTTGGCTATTTAGCTACATTTTTTGCTATAGTTCTTTTTTTGCCACCCAGACGCAGAGCAGCGATTCCTCTATTTTGGTATATTTTTGTTCTACTCTACCTAAGCTTTGGCACAGCAAGCCTGACAAAATATGTGTTCATGCCTCAATTGCCAAGATACCTGCTGCTTCTTGCACCAGCCGCAGTACTTATTATCTCGTTTGGTTTTCTCACTTTAGTAGAAGAATTGAGGAAGCATAACACTGCAAAAATGCTTGTAGAATTAATTTTTGTTATTCTTGTATTAATGCTCTTAGCAAATTCTATTGTTATTGTAAAAGGCATGGCCTATTCCCAATTCAAATATGTCTATCCTTTGATAAATGTGGGCAATTTCTTAATCTCACAATACGAAGCTGATCCAAATATAACAGTATATGGTGATGCAAGCTTTCCTTTAGGTATATATACAAAATACAAGATATTAATAATGGGAATACCTTCTGAATGTTCCCAGATTAATCCTAACTCGCTAATCATTGTTGCTAATGATTCAAAAATAATTAGCAAATGCCACCTTACCTTGATATATAAGCCACCCGCAGCACCCTCTTGGCTTGATAAATATAATGTACTTGGTAGCAATGGCAATGGCTTTGGTGGTTATGTAATGGGGGTTTATAAGACAAACAGCTAGCGCAAAATAATAAAGCAAGTGAATAACTAGACATTAGTAGAAAGAGTTCTAATCTTTTATAAAAGCACAATCCGATTAAATATTATTTATTGCTTATTAGTGAGCGCATAATGAGCGACACATGCCCTCTTTCACGCATGCGCCTATAAGCATAATCTATCCACTTAGGGCCAAATGGTATATATATTGCTATTCTTTCACCACGCTCTGCAAGAGATTTGGCATACTCATTTCTTATGCCGTTAAGCATAGCATAGGTAACCTCCTTCTTATACTTTTTATTAAGCCTTAAGCCTTTCTCTATCATATTGCTATCATGCGTAGCTAGTGTAAAAGCTCTTGCATTCTTGAATAGATACAGCATAAGCCTCTCGTAGTTTCTATCTATTTCTTCTTTTCTTTGAAAAGCAATTTCTCTTTTTTCGCTATACGCTCCTTTAACGAGCCTTACAACGCCATTTCTCTTGACAAGTTCTTTAATATCATTTGCACTTCTTCTTAGATAAGCCTGTATCGCTATGCCCACATCCCCTTTATCTACTTGCCTCTCGTAAGCGTTTATTGTTTCGTCTACAGTATCGCTCGATTCCATATCAAGCCATAAGAATACATTGTTTTTGCGTGCATATTCTGCTAGCTTGTTATAATTTTTATTTGCCAAATCTTTTCCTATCCTTAAGCCAAGCTGTGTTATCTTAACAGAAATGGAAGAGTTTAAGCCATTACTCTTTATCTCATTTATAAGCGATATATACTTTTCAACGGCATCGTCTACCTCTTTTTCTGAAGTTAACTCTTCACCAAGATAATTTATTATTGTATGCATGCCAAGTTTGTTGAAATGCTCTACTCTTTTCAAAGCATCGTTTATGCTTGGCCCAGCGATCCATTTTCCGGCTATAATCTTTTCAAGTAAGCTAGACAGCATAATAGGAATATACAAAATAAGTATATAAAATAATCATTGCTGCAAAAAGTTTTTGCAGTAAATATTTTAAATTCATAAACTTTTTTATTGCCTAATGGGAAAAGAAAGAATAAAATAGAAAAGAATTTAGGCACGTTGCATAAAAGAATACTCAAAGGACACTATAGTTGAAGAGTGTATATTTTCTTTGTCGGAGAAAAAATTGTAATGAGTGCTATATGAAGAGTAAAGGCTAAAGCAAGTCTTTCCAATGCTGGTAGCTTGCGCTTTCCAATGCTATGTTGTGTGCTCCTGCCTCTATCAATTGCTCTACTGCCGCAGATGCTCCTGAAATGGTGTTTGCGGTTATTTCTGCTTTACCATTTTTACCTAGCGTAAGCTCAGCAATCTCCTTATATATCTCTTTACCATCCTTACTTATAATTAGTGTGCTCAAATCAACATCGTCAGCTTCTATCCCTCTTCTAGGTATACTTTCTTTCTTCCCGCTCTTTAAATATCGCTTAATCTGCTCTACCAATTTTGGATCTGCAGGCTTAATCAAATCAAGAACGCTCTCCTTACTGTTGCTCTCAGTCATGACAAAAAAGCCTGATGCAGATAGATTGTCAATAATTTCATTTATATTGTTTGCAGCGATTCGAAGCTTAAGCTTTGTAAATACGGCCTCTTCCATGTTCTTATCTTTCAAGCGGCCATATTTATTTATCAAGTTGACAAGCTCTTTTTTAAGCACCAAATCATTGTTGACAAGATTATTGAGCCACTCCCTTTCATTTGTAAAGCCACCAAGCATTTCAAATGAATTCATTACCTCTTTTGTTTTTTCAATCAACCTTCTAGAAAGTCCAAACGCATAGGCGCCAAATAGGTATTTCTTAAGCTCATCAATGCTGGAGTCGACAAAATTGGGCGTATCTATGCTTTTCTCTTCAAAATGCTTAAGAATTTGATGCATCTTTTTGCTTTTCATCTTTTCATATGCTAAGAGCTCTATGCCATTTCCAATCATTGAGATAGTACCAAAGAGTACAAGATGTTCATCTTCGTCTTCGGCATGCTTAGCAAAGAAAAATGATCCAAAGCCACTTACTCTGAAAACAAAAGGATCTGGTGCCTTGCATATCTCTATTTCATCAGCCATAATATACTCTCAGACTTAAAAATTATATTTCTTTCCATGTTCACATTTTTGACTTGCCTACCATTTATGCCTCAGACAAGAGAAGTGCCATATGCAAAATGTCTGGTAGTTTACCTGCTTTGTCATTTTCTATAAAAAGTTTAAAGTAAAGATCGCTGCCTTTTTCTACAAACAAGTATTTGTTGATTAAGTTTGAAAGCCGATTCGGATATGCGGGTGAGATGTTTGACTGCAGTTTATCACCGTTTTTGTATACAATTATATATGCACCATCTGCAGCCTCAGCTTCGAAGAAGGACAAATCTATCTTTATGTCTTTGTTTGGATAAATGTGCACACCTTCTATGATCTTTGCCAAATCGTCTAAAGAGAGATAGGTAATGGCGTGTGCATGTATCTCTTTTCCTTTCTCTTTGTATGTACTTTTTTCATCTTTTCTAAACTCAACTGTTGCGCTGACGTTTTTGCTCAGTGATTCAAGTACTGCTTTCTTTGCAAGCTGAAAATCAACAAGACGTTCTGCGCTTACTTTAAATAAAAGATTTTTAAGCTCCTTCTCCCATGCCTCTTCTTTTTTGCTAATCCGCTCATCAAACATCTCTAAGCTAAATTCTGTATATCCCTCTAATTTTCTTCTGACTAAATAGTCATGTATTATTGTGCCTTTCTTAGCAAGCAAGTAAAGGTCGTATACATCGCGCGGCTCATTCCTGGTCATTATCGCTCTTACCTTCTCAGCCGCTACTTCTTCAAGCCGCATAGCCAATACAGGATAAGGGCGAAGGTCTGAATAGCTTGGTACTATAAGCCTGCTCTCAGGCTTGAGCAGTACCTTTTCTCTCCTGCTTATCTGGAGGCGTAGCACAACCTTCGAGCTTTCAGTTTTGTTGAGAAGGTAATAAGGCCCCTCTATATAAAAGCTTATGTTGACACCGCTTTGCTTTCTCTCTTCAAACTTGTATTCGCACCTTATTCCTAGAGCTTCAAAGTATCTCTCTATGTGCTTCGCAAGTTCTAAAAGCGCTTCATCGCTTATTGAGCCTGTAAAGTCCAGGTCTATGCTGAATCTGTCTACAACGCCTGTCTTCTGCAGCATTGTGCCTCCTTTGAACACAAGCTCATTTGCTATCTTTGAATATATTGCGCTGAGCATAATGTGCTGCATGTAGTCTCTCTCAACCTGCCATACGTTCTGCATGCCCGTAATAGCAAGATAGCCCTTAAGCTCGTCAACGCTAAGCATTTAACACACCATTTAGCAATTCTAAAAGCCGCTTTGACCTCATTCTTTCAGCATAAGCCCTGAGTAACGTTGTATTTACACCTCTTTTTACCGCTTCACCGCATAAGCCCGCGTATGTGCTCTTGTATATATACAGCGTGTCTACAATCGCCTTTTCAGGTTCTGCTATGAGAAAATAACTTATATTACCTAGCACTCGCCTGTAGCCAAAGAGCCTTTCAGGGCCTAGCTTTACAAGCCTTACCTGTATAGAGCCAAATTCGCCGTTAAGCACTTTCTTTTTGCTTGCAATTGTGTTTACAATATCAACGCTGTTCGGATCCTGGTTAATAAGATGGTAATAGAAAAGTGCACTCAAAGTGCTTATATAGCCGTTTTCAGCAAGTGCATAAGCCAACTCAAGCTTGCCAGCACCTGCAAGTGCATATCTGCTTTTACTTATCCTTATTATTAAGCCCTTTTTGTAGAGCCTATGCAGGAATAGGTTTACATAGTTTTTTGGCTTGCCAACAATTCGTATAGCATCGTTAGTGGTGAATATGCCAAGCCTAAGCCTTTCAAGGTTTTTTGCAAATTCAATATAATTCATTTCATCAGAATTATTATTTATGATAATTTAGAAATAATAATATATAAAAATGTTTCTTTCAAATTATCATTTTTGATAATTATGAAATCTCAAACCTATAATTTATTTTTTAGAATTATTTCCTCGTGCGCGTACCTTATATCCCGCAGTGCTGAGAAGATGATGCCTTTGACTATAAGTCTTATCATACTTTGATTAATTGGTTAATAAATTGACTGACCGGTAAGTTTATATATTAGTAATGCTATAATATTACTAGGTGATAAAATGCCAAGAGGAATGCCGGGATTTGGTTGGAAGTTTGGGGAGGGTTATTACTACACAGATAAATCTGTACCAGCTTCCAAAGTTGAAGAGAAGCTAAAAGAAGCCCTATCCAAAGCCACAAAAGGACATACATGGACGGATGGAAGAGGTGTGAAGCACATAGAAATAGTAGTTGACAACGAAATAGTCGGAAACCTATGGGAAGACGTTGACCTAGCATCTCTAAAACTAGGAAGCTATTGGATCACTCCAATGGGAATAAAAGCAGAGCTCGAAACCAACGATAAAGTAGTAGGAATGGCTTGGCTACAGGTATAGAAAGCAAAAGCAGGTATTTCTTTTTTCTTTTTTATTTTTTGAGACTCTTTGAAAATTGCAAATTATCAAACTCTTTATAATAATTTTAACCCTATGAACTTTGGTTCAACGGGCTTCGTTGCTTAATAGTTACACTACAAAAAGTTTAATCATTAGCACTTTTTGTTATTTTATTGGAATAGATAAATGATATAAGTTGGTCTATATATTCCTTGTCATTAACGTTTGTTGGTTTTTGAAGGGCAAAGCAAAGCAATGCACCAAAGAATGCTCTTATCTTTATTATATTTTCTTTGCTTGCCTCTCCAAAGGTCTTCAGTGTAAGCTTTTTAAGCAGTTCACTGCAGGTATTTTTCATCATATCCTGGATAGGTTGATAATTTGTAGAAGCCGACATAGAGTGAAGCAACAAATTTCTCATTTTTGTATCAGAATACTTGAAAATATAGGATTCAGCGACGCATCTCAAAAGCTCAGTGCCTGTTAAATCTTTTTCCAAACATTTGTTTATTACTTCTCCTGGAAGTGCATTCGATGCGACTTCAAGAATTAAATCATCCTTTCCTTTAAAGTACCAAAATATTAAACCTTTAGATACGCCAGCACGCATCGCAATTAACTGTGTTGGAGCTCTAAAGAAACCAAACTCAGCAAAAATATCCATTGCAGCTTCAATGATTCTTCTTCTTTGATCTTCTACGTCTGTCATGATAGCTTATTATCATCGCAGATTTATAAATTTGACTATTTGGTTAATAAACCGACTCCATGAATAGTAACTTGCTTCTGAGATTTACTGACCAGTTAGTCAAAACATTTAAATATTTGTTGGTACTATATATTTAGTTCTTAGTTCGTGATAATATGATAAACGACCAGAAGGAGTTAAAAAAAGTCGGATTGGATTTCGGCCTTATAAGCGGGGCTGAATGGTTAATAATTATTGCTGCATTCCTTGGAAGATACCTGCTTCAGTTCTACCAGACATCCATAGGGTCACTGGGGCTAGCATTCGGAATGAATTCGTTCGAAGTAGGAATAGGATTCGCCCTGTTCACAGTTGCGTTTGCATTTTCTGCTTTTGCAATGAGAAAGTTCAAGCCCAGTCAACTCAAAAATGTTGAAATAGTTTCATTATTGCTTCTTGGCTTAACAATGCCACTTTATATTTTTGTGAGTGGATTCGCTGAGGTATATACGTTAATGATAATTGACGGTTTCATAACCGGCCTCGTAATGGATTCATTTATGACAATGGCAGGAATGGCATCTAAGGACCCAGCTAAGAGGCAGGTAGAACAGGCTGCGTTTTCATTCTGGGTCGCACTGGCTTTGATTGTGGCACCTTTCACTACAGGTTATCTGCTCCATTTGGGAATTAAAGAAATATTCCTCATATTTGCTCTGATGGCATTTGCCGCAATACCATTTGTAGCTGCTCTTAGGGGGAAATACGCTCTTCAATACATGGAAGCAAAGGAGTATAAAGGCACAACAAGCATAGCTTCTCTCTTCAAGAACACACAGTTCAATTGGGCTGTTATCGCAGCATTTGCCTACACCATACCTTTCTACATAATATTATCATATGGCGTAATATACGGTGGAGTCTTAGGACTTTCGGCCACAGCAGTATTCTACTTATTTGCTACCATGTTCGTTGGTGATGTAGTAACAAGGTTCATAATCAGACTTAAGTCGCCAATACAAAACAGGAGGCCTTACATGATCTTTGCAGTAACCATAGCGCTGCTTTCTGCCGTATTCTTGGCTCTCAGCTCTGTATCTATTATTTTCTTTGTTCTAGCATTCCTGATTGCTGCAATACCAGATGGAATTGCATGGACTCTTGGCTTACAAATAGCAAATACAACATTCAAGCCTGAGGAAATAGGAGCCTCTACTTCATTCTTCAGCTCGAGCATGATGATAATGTCTGTCCTGATGCCTGTGGTTGGATACATGGCTTCTGTGAAATACATAGGATTCACTACAACACTATGGTTATTTGCTGCTGTCACCGCCGTTTTCTTCGTAATCGAACTACTGCTTAGACCAGCAAAAAACGATGAAATGCATAATGCAACCGGGAGCAAATAAGGTGAACTTATGGCGAATATGCTTCTGCTGATTATAAGTGGGGAAGAAGAAAAATAGGAATGCCTCTCAACTTTGCAAAAACCCAAATTAAGGTAGGAAACAAGATAAAGGTGGTGTTCTGGGGACCAAGCCAAGAAACACTAAGTAACAACTATGAACTGAGAAAAGAATACGCATCTGTTCTCAATGAAAAGCCAAAAGGTTGTATAAACTATGCAAGGAAGCACAATCTTGAAACAACACTTTCAGATGGCATAGAATTGGTTCCAGTGGGAGATTATTTAGCCAAAGCTGTAGAGGAAGGATACGAAATAATTACTTTTTAAATTTTTGTTGTGAATGAAAAAGGAAAGAAAATCCACAACATCTGATACAAGTTATAGTTCTTCATTAGAATATTGTATGTATTTATTCTTATACTTTTATATAAGATTCTATGCATAAAATCCTAAAAAATCAGAAGTGAATAATAAAATTTGACTGATATACTAGCTGTTTTATTATGAATTTGACTGATATATGAGTTACTTTCGTATGTCGGGCGTTCGCCAATAAATAATTCCACTATCTGGAATGTGCAAAAATGCTACTGTTGTAATGACGGATTATTTATTCTACTTATTTTTCAAGGTTTAATCTCGATTTTATCTAAATCCTAAGCTTTACAAGCCTTATATCTTTTTTACTTATTACCTTGCCATTGTCTATTATAACTACATAACCCAAAGACTCATCTTTGCCGTAAAGAAGTTTTTCCTTGCTAAATGTGCCACAGAAGTATACAGAATCTACATTCCCAAGGTAGTGGATGTGACCTGCAAATATGAATGTGCCATTCTTTGCCCTAAGCTTAAGCTTTAATGCCTTTGAAACAACCTTCGGCACGATCCATTTGTTAATATAAGTTAGTATCTTTGCAATAATAAAGTAAGCTTTCTCTTCTTTATAAGATGATTCAATATTTCCATGAGTGAATACCAAGTTCTTATACCGCCATTCGAAGAAATTGCTGTTAAGCTTTGGCATAAAAGATAGATATAAGATTACTTCCTTATTTGGCCTGTAGCGATTGTCTAGGCCATCATTGTCACCAAGAATAAAAACAGTCCTATTAAGTGGAAAGACCTTTTTGTATATACTTATAAACTTTTCATACGTTTTGACAAGGCTTTGCTTGCTAAAGGGACTTACATTATCTCCTAGCAGCACAACCAAATCTGGCTTTTCTTTTCTTATTACCTTTTCAAAGTGTCTGCTATATGGATGTGGAAAGTGTATATCACTTAGCAC
>Ga0080003_1001041_pt1 | contig 15787 bp, 10 predicted proteins | sample JossMetagenome_FD_69206 | JGI IMG/M metagenome (GOLD analysis project Ga0080003, IMG submission 69206) | Hot spring microbial communities from Joseph's Coat, Yellowstone National Park, USA - JC2_E (SPADES assembly) (version 2) | ecosystem: Environmental > Aquatic > Thermal springs > Hot (42-90C)... | reverse complement strand
GAGATATACCCGTCAGGACAGAAGCTCAAAAAGAACTATTGAATTCAATCTTAGATTTTCAAAAAGAAAACAATCTTAAAAGCCTTGCTCCTACAACGCATTTGCGCGAACAATACAGCTTTGCAAAAAACATGCAAAATACCTTTAACAAAACTCACGACGAATATTATCATTTCCACGGCGAAAGACACGCATACGCTCAGCAAAGACTTTCAGAAGGCGCAAGCAAAATTGAAGTCTCCCGCGAGCTCGGACACAACAGGCAGGAAGTAACTAAAACATACGCAAATATTTGAAAAATGGCTTGCTAATGCGATTTGTTTAAAATGTATGACAATATATGACAAATTAAAAAAAATGGCTTTAGAATAAGCTTTTTATTGCTATCAATTGATAGCAAAAGTTAACAATAGTTAACTTGGCTTTATGGTAAGGTTTTTTTAAAGTTGAGTTTAACATACTAAAGTATAAACGATGTCGAGCCATCCAATGGCTCAACATATAAAACGATGAACGGGGTTCTGCAAAATTGCAGAACCTTGAGATTTTTTTAATTTTTTTACTTTTACTTAATTTATTAACTTTTGAACGAGTCTTGTCCAAATTTGGACAACCCGTTCGAGTCGAGTCTTTGTCGAATTCTACAAAGACTCGTTTAACGCTTTAGGCAAATTTGCCCGAACCGTTTGTTTATGTTTGTTTGGTTTAAAGAATATTGTTTGTTTAGTTTGTTTTGTTTGTTTGATACGAATGCAATAATTGCATTCGCATAACTATTCGCTTTTTGTAGATGTAAAGATATACTTATAAACTTCTTTAATGATTTTTTGCAACGGTTAGAAGCGGTTTTTTGCAAAAATCCAAAAGCAATCCTTCGCTTTTTAGATATAAACCGAAACATACAAATTGAAAATAAATATATAGATATACTATTTACTATTTCAAATATTTTTTATACACCCATTGAGCATCATTATTATCGCCTATTGCTTTAAACAAATTATACGCTTTTGTAAAATAATCTTTTGATGAAGCTTTTTTGTTTTGAGCTAAATACAGTTTACCAAAATAATAATATCCAGTCGCTTCCCAATCTTTATTGCCTAATTTTTGCATCATTAATAAACCTTTTTGCAAGTAGTATTGTGCTTCTGAGAAGTTTTTTAAATCTATGTATGTGTTCCCTAAATTTAGCATATACTTAGCTGTGCCATCATAATCACCAGCTTTTTGAGCAAACTCTATAGCTTTTTTATAGTATTCAACTGCTTTATTGTTGTCTCCTTTAGCTAAGTAGACTGCTGCAATGTTGTTGTAAGTAATGGCAATACTGCTTGGATCACTTGTAAGTTGTAAGCTTTTATTGAAGTATTCAAGTGCTTTATCATAATTACCTTGATCCTGATAAATTAAAGCAATATTGTTTAAAGCTATACCTTCTTTTTTTTGATTATTTAAATCTCTTGCTATTTCCAGCTGTCTATCATAGTAAAGTAAAGCGTTATTTAAATCACCGAGACTATAATAATCATTCCCAATGAATGAATATATTGCTCCTAAAGCAGCTTTATTATCTGTAAGTTTTTCTGCTGTTTTAAACTCTTTAATACCTAAGTCAAAGTAACCAAGTTGTGAATAAGTTCCACCTAAACACATATGCGCCTCTGCGGATCGTGGGTAAATCCTTACAGCATTTTGACCAGCTTGCAAAGCAAGTTGGTAATTTTGAGAATAAAAATAGTTAAAACATTTTTCAATTTCATTTGCATTAGCAACGCTTGCTAAACTTAACACCAATACTAAAGCTAAAAAATAATTTTTCATAAACACTCCTTTAGTAGATTTTAAGTATTTTAGAAATAAATATTTATTTAGTCAATGCTTTTGATGCGCCAATTGTATTAAAGTATATATTTACTTGCATATTCGCTTTTTATGTATTTTACGAAAGATTAAAGCATAAGCTAAAAAAACAAGTTGGGATTTATAAGCTAGTATAACAGGAGGAAAAGTTTGAGAATGGTAAAATAGTTTTTAAAATTGTATCATTTTTGCGATAAAATCTATATAATTAATATTTGACATAAAACACCTATGAGTGTTTATTATAATACAGGTATATAAGAAGCAGCGTAAACGGGAAATAAGAAATTAGAAATTTTTGAATTGAGAAAGGGGTACCTTAAAGCTTTAAGTTTTTTTTAGGCTTTAGCTTTATGTTTTGAGCTTTAACTTCCTAAAGCCCTTAAAAAACCATTAAGGCCTTTAAAGTTTGGTACACTAATTGATAAGATATTCTGTGGGCTTGAAAGAAGACAGAGAGTGTATGGGTGTAATAAAATGATCAATCACCTAAAAAAATATGGGCTTAATAAATATGCCTATAGTTTTTTATACCGTCATGCCGTTTTATATATTATATTAGCTTTTTTTCTAATTTCTCAAATCTCTTTAGCTTATGCTGAAAGTAAAAAGCTAAACAACATAGATGCTTCTCAAAAAAACGGCATATTTTCAGCTACGTTTTATAAACTGGGGTTTTTGTCTAATGATTTCATATCTTATGGGATAAACCCAAGCTATACTTTTTATATTCCTATTTTGCCAGGCTACAAAGGAGGTTTTGTAGATTTACATATAGGATTTCCTGACAACTTAAGAAAAGACTCTTATGTTAGAGTAATTGTTGATGGTTCGGTTTATAAAAATTATCAAGCCGGTTTCATACCATCTGAGATAAAAATTGACTTGCCAAAAGTTTCTAAGGAAAAGTTTATTAAAATAATTGTAGAAGGATACCTAAGAGTTACTCATAATATATGTGATGATATAAATTCAAGGGCTACCTATTTGCAGGTATATAAAGATAGTACAATCTCTATAAATGTAAATCAGGAACCTCTTAGTGTTCAAAACTTATTTAGTTTTTATAAAGCGCATTTTTTAATACAAGATAATCCCGAGCTTTTCCCAATAGCTTACTATCTTTCAAAATATTCAAATACGAATCTTTACGAAGCTGATGTTTTGGATACTAATAAAAATTTTAAAGATGTGTACTATATTTACAAATCAAATAACAAGAACTCTTATATTTCAGAAAATGCTTTTTATTTATCTAATAAATTCTTAGATGCGTTACCATATTATCCTATTGCTTTAGCTGATAATGGAGTAAATGTTTCTTATAGCACAAAAAATGACTCATCAAAACTATCAAATAAGGTTTCTTTTAAACAATTAGGTATAGATAGTTTTAACTTAGAGGGTGGATTATACTTATCTCAAGATATTCCTTTGGATACGGCCAAAATAGGTGGCTTACCGGAAAATCTTAAGCTTTATCTTCACATAGCCCATACGCCTATTTTAGCATCTCAAAACCCAAGTTTAGGGATATATGTTAACAATATTCTAATAGATGCTTTTCCAGCCGTAGGTTATGGCAATAACTTGTTAGAAATAGGTATTCCTTCCCAATATCTAAAATATGGTTTAAATAGCTTAAAAGTTTCCCTGGTGCTCAGTGTGGCCTCGGAGAATTGTTATGGATCGGTTCCAAAAACAACTATGAGCATCTTGGACGATTCTTACTTTAAGTGGGATAGTCTTTACAACAGCCCTAAAAAAATAAATGATTTTATAAGTAATTTACATGGTAGTGTTTTAGTGCTTTTAGAAGATAAAAACTTTGATGGTTATGTTGTAAAGTTTTTAAATGATTTGGGAAGATACGATAAAAATATAAGTTATATAAAAGTTATACCTTGGAACGGGAAGTCTAAATTGGATACAAAAGGTTTTGATTTTGTAATATTGTTTTCTAATCCAAACTCATTATCAGCTTTATCATCAGAACCTGTTAAGCTAAACGCTGGGGATTTTGATATAGTGGATCCTCTTACTGGAAAAACCCTTTTTAAAGCAAGTTATTTTGATGGCTTTGGTGTTGTTGATGTAGCTAAATTTAACAGCAAACCTGCTTTAGCGTTTTCCTTTTATAAAGATCCTAAAGCTATTCTGTATTTTGGCTCTATAGATTTGAAAGATTATTACAGAATGGTTGGAAACGTTGCGCTGATTTACAAGAATACTTATACTTCTTACAATGTTGGTAATACTTTGCGTGTTTATTATGCTAAACTACAGGGCACTTCTTACTATTGGAACAAGTTAAAGTTTTTATTTGTAATAATTTTAGGAGCTTTGGCTATTTACTTCTTATTCTATGTTTATAAGAAATTAACAAAACCACCAGGAGTTTAATGATGAGAAGATTTTTGTTCTTTGGTGTATTTTTGACTTTTTGTTTTTTTAACACCACTCAAGCTTATGCTAGGGCTTGGACCCAAAAAGAGGGTCACGTAAATACAAGCATAAGCTATTATTACCAAGAAGGCTCTGATTATTACGATAGCAGCTCAAAATTAAAAAGCTCTCCCAACAAATTTATAAAAAATGCTGTTTATACCTATATGGAATACGGTGTTACAGATACTCTTACCCTTACATTTCAAGTGCCCTACGATATAGTAAAAGTTGGTAATCAAACTTCAAGAGGTATTGGCGATATAGAGTTTGGCATTATAAAAAATATTACAAAAAGTACATCAAGCTCTTTTTCTTTTTACGGCTTTGGAATTGTTCCAACTGGATATTCAATAGATGCTTCAAATATTGGTATAGGAAGGGGTTATGATAGGATAGGAGCAGAGGCGGGGTTAGCTTATGGAAAGTCGTTCTTAAAAGGTTATATAGAGTCTTCTTTAGGTTATAGATTTTATTCAGGTTTTCCGTCTGATCAGATAAGAGCTTACACTCAGGGAGAGTATGATATAAATAAATATTTTGGTTTATATGGTATGTTGGATGCTCAATGGGGTCTTTATAATGGGAGATCTTTATATTATTATAACGGCAATGTGGTACCTCAAGGCTATAGGCTTGTTCAAACTTACTTAGGTATAGTGTTGAAATCAAGCTTTGCAAATTTTAATATTGGCTATAACAAAACGCTTTGGGGTCAAAATACCGGAGATTTACAAGGATTTTACTTCGGTTTTAGCAAAAGCTTTTAATAGTAAATCTTAGTTTTTTAAAAGGCTTATCAAGATGAGTGCAAACAATAATAATGCAAGAATAGGTGATATTTTTATACAAAAAGGTTATATAACTAAAGAACAAATCAATGAAGCTCTTGACTATCAATCAAAATATGGCGGTAGGTTGGGATGGATACTTGCTTCTCTTGGTTATATAAATAGACTGAAATTTTTTGAGGTAATTGCAGAGCAATATAATTTGGAATTTATAAGGGATATAGATGATATAATAAATACAATAGATATAGACTTTTTAAAGCGTTTTGATCCATTTCTCTTAATAGAAGTCCAAGCTGTACCTTATAGGTTAGAAAGTAATAAAGTTATAATATTAACATCTTACCCTAAATCCATGGGTTTAGAAGAGTTTAAGGATAAATATTTTAAAGATTATGATGTTGATTATAAAGTAATAACCGATCTTGATATATCTAAAATTCTAAATCACTTTTTTAAAGACCTATACTTAGATAGAGCTATAAGAGGTTTATTTTATCTCTCTCCAGAGTTATCAGCTGCAAGGGTGTTTACCAAAGGACAAGTTTTTTCCATGGGTTTAGTTATCTTTTTATCGTTGTTATGGATTTATGTTGATATAAAATCTTATTTTATTTTTTTGATATCTATTTTACAGATTTTTTATTTTTTAGTTGTAAGTTTCAAATTTATAGTAAGCATAGCAGGAGCAAAATCAGAGTTAGAGCAATATATAACTGAAGAAGAAGTTAAAAGTCTAAAGGATGACGATCTACCGGTTTATACGGTGTTAGTGCCAGTTTATAAAGAGCCGGAAGTAATAGGTATTCTAATAAACAGCTTGAAGAATATGGATTATCCTCAAAATAAATTAGACATTATTTTGCTTTTAGAAGAAGATGATAAGATTACTTTAGAAGCGGCCAAATATCATAAACCACCCTCTAATTGGAGGTTCTTGATATTGCCTAATGCTATACCTAAAACTAAACCAAAAGCCTGTAATTATGGTCTATTCTTTGCAAAGGGCAAATATCTTACAATTTACGATGCAGAAGATATTCCAGACAAAGATCAGTTAAAAAAAAGTGCAGTAGCTTTTAATAAAAGCAGTAAAGATTATATATGTTTTCAGTGCGCCCTAAACTATTTTAATAAAAATGAAAATTTTCTCACAAAGATGTTCACATTGGAATATTCTTACTGGTTTGATTATCTGTTGCCTGGGCTTTTCAATCTTAAGCTTCCTATACCTCTTGGTGGAACCAGCAACCATTTTGATGTAGATAAGTTAAAAGAGATAGGAGCTTGGGATCCATTCAACACTACAGAAGACGCAGACCTTGGCATAAGAGCCCGTTCAAAAAATTATAAGGTTGGTGTGGTGAACTCTACTACTTATGAAGAGGCAAATGCTCATGTAGGAAATTGGATAAGACAAAGATCAAGATGGATAAAGGGTTATATGCAAACTTGTATAGTGTATCTTAGGAATACTAGAACTTTGTTAAAAAACGTGGGCTTGAGAGGGTACATAGGTTTTAACCTTCTAATCTGTGGTACACCAATAGCTTTTCTTGTAAATCCAATTATGTGGAGTATATTTTTAGCATGGGTTATAACCAAGTCCCATCTTATAGAATCGCTCTTTCCTAGCTATATATTGTATATATCAATCTACAATTTACTATTCGGAAATTTTATAGGTATATATCTAAATATGATAGCGGTTTTTAGAAGAAAATATTATAACTTGCTACCTTATGCGTTTTTAAACCCAATATACTGGTTCTTACACTCAATGGCTGCTTATAAGGCTTTGGTCGAACTTTTTACTAAACCTTTTTATTGGCAAAAAACTCAGCACGGTATAACGAAGATAAAGGTAGAGACGCAAAAGAATATACATGATAAGAAAGTCTAAGCTAGCTGTTGTTTTAACTGTGTTTTGTATATTCTTTTCGGTTTACTATGAGATAAGTACTTATATGCTATATCATAAACATTATATAAACAAGACGCTTTTGTTTTTTGCTGAAAAAGCAATGCTGGCTATTGATGGATATCCTCCAAGGTTTGAAAATATAGGATTTATATATCCACCGTTGATATTTATCTTTTTCTTAATCTTAAAAAATCCTATTTTGGTGGTGTCTTTTTTATCTTCAGCTTTATCTACTATCATACTATTTATTACTAAAAATTACAAAACTATACTGCTTTTTTTCTCAGCTGTTGGTTTATATATTTGTTTGGAAGAACCTACATATTTAATCCTTTATTTTATCCTTGCTTTAGTATCTTTTTTTCTTTTTCTTTATAGAGAAACAGGCCTGAGTCTTTATATTTTTATTGCAGGACTTGTGTTTGGATTTTCTTTTTATGTAGATTTTGCAAGCATAACACTTATTCCACTTGTTCTTTATGCTATATATATACAAGAAAAGATGGTAGAAAAGGAAAAGCTTTTATCAATATATATAGTTACTATAACCCCAATAATCTTTTTTGCTGCCTCATGGCTATATTTAAATTGGGTGTTTATGAAAGACCCATTATATTTTTTAAACTCACAATACTCCATTTTTCATCCTAATAGTGTAGAAGCTATGATGGCAAAGGGAAACATAAATATGAGTATAAAGCTTTTAATGGTTAAAACGCTTTATATATTACCGCTTAGTCTTCCATATTTTCTAAGTTTACTAAAAGATATAAATAGTAAGCTATCTCTTTACATTGCTCCACTTTACCTTATTTACATAAGCCCGATTGTTTTGATGTTTTTTAATATTTATTTTGGTATAGATACTAAGGGTTTTTCGGATGCTTTTGGTTTGCTATTTTTTTACGTAGTGTTTGAGTATCTTATTGCGAAGAAAAAAAGTTTGATTTTAAGTTTATCCTTTTACTTAAGTATTTTTCTTAGTTTTATATTTATGCCTTTATCTTCATCTTACAACGAATCAACATTTTCTAAAGCTCTAATAGGTATGAGTATTAAACCAAATATTGTATATTATAAAGAGGCTGCTGATTTCCTTAGAAATACAAAAGGTAAGATCTTAGCAGACGACATTGATGATTATCCAGTCATTTATTTTGCAGATAAACCTAAAAGGTTTGTGTTACCATATCAATATGAATTTAATACAGCTTTATCATTTCCCTATAAATTTGTAGACTACATACTTGTAGATACTTCTTCAGATAAGGATACAATATTTAGTTTTTATAAAAACCAAATACCAGGTTTTAGACTTGTGTATGAAAATAAAATGTTTAAAATATATAAAAAAGATAAAATTTAGTTAAAATTAAAACGTAATATAGGTTTGTAAATTGTTATGGCAATTTTGCGTTGTCGCTAAAGCACCTATTTAATGCTTTGTGTTTAGAGCGCTAAAATTACTCTATAGCCAAAAATAAATATAATCTTTTGTATTTTTATTGGTTGTTTTTGTGTGTGTTTTTTCTTAATGTATTTTTTTGATTAGAACGATATAATATGAAGAAATGAAAAAAACTATGGATAGACGACAGTTTTTAAAAAAACTTAGTATAATTTCATTACCAGCTTTGTTTTCTTTTGGTTCTCTTGGAATGAGTTTGGAAAGCTGTGGTGGAAGTTCTTCCGGTGTGGGTAGTACAAACGGAGATATGACAAGCGATAGAATCCTTTTTGGTTTGGGGAACGATCCTATAAAAATTATGTATACAGACCCAGCTGGACAACAGGTTTACAATGCTTTAAAGCCAGATATTCTGTGTGCTTGGTTAAACGGTGGTAGAAATACATCTACAAACGCTATATATTCTACAATCGATTATTTTTTACAATGGGAGCAGAATGATTATCTTCAAAGCTGGTCAGATAAAGGTATAGATCTTATGATAATTACTTGGGAAAACTACAATGGCCAGAATCCAGCTTTAGGCGGTCCTACGTACGGTGATTATCATATATCCTCTCTTTTCTTGCAAGATATTCAAACACTTTGCAATATGTTAAAAGGATATAAAGGCAATGTTTATTTTGCGTTAGCTACAGAGCAGTCTACTTATACATCTTGCAGATACAATAATAATACATGCTCCAGTAATTATGAAAATGTGGTAAATCAAACAACAGAAGAATATTTTTCCAAGTTAAGAGCAAATATTTTAATTGCTTTTGATATAATAGTAGCAAGCTTACCTAATGCTTATTATGGTATTAGTTTTGGTGGATGGTTGGCGACCTACCAACAAGGTAGAAATTTTATAAAGTATTTTGACAATGTTATAAACAAAAGTAATTTTATTTTTTTTCAGAGTATGTTAGATAAGACTATGCAGGAAAACAATGGATTTGGAAACCCTCAACAAATAATTGTTAACTTAAATTTCTTTAAACAATATAATAAAAACGTGGGTGTTTCTCATTATATGCCACATAATCAAAGAGCTGATGTAGTTACTTCTGATATGAATTACATGGCATCCACAAGCTATATACAAACAATTAAAGCTCTTAATTTAAAGGTATTTTGTTTTATGTACTACGGCTTGCTTAAAAATAACCCATATGGTGATCTTGTGGCAACTCAAAATTTTAGAGCTAAACTAAAGTAAGCTTTTAGTGGGCTTTAAAAATTATACTGTCACTCTTTGTCAATACCAAATTAAAATTTTGGACCTGTTAAGTTTTTGTTCTTTTAGAATACCGTTATCCTTTAACACAAAATCTCCCTCGAAGCCCTACTTGTTTTAAGTGACAATTTTATCCTTTCCAGTGGCTTTGGCTTCATACATTTTTTGGTCAGCTTTCTTTACAAGCTCAATGTAGCTTTGTTCATCACTAAGCTCTGCAATACCACCGCTAAATGTGTATTGTATCTTTTTGTCTAATACATCAATGCTTTTTGATTTTATATTATTTTGTATTCTAATTAAAGTCTTTAAAGCTTGGTTTTTTGTAGTGTGAGGAAATAGTATTACAAACTCTTCTCCACCGTATCTAAATGCTGAATCTGAAGACCTTATTAATTTTGCTATATTTTTAGCAAAGTCTTTTAACACAATATCTCCAATATCGTGACCAAATGTATCGTTTACTTTCTTAAAGTTATCTAAATCAAGAAAAGCTAAACTTAATGGGTAATTATACCTTCTTGCTTTTTGGAATTCTATATCGGCTGTCATATCAAAGTACCTTTTGTTAAATAGACCTGTAAGTCCATCTCTTATGGATCTATCAAAGAACTCATTTTTTTCTTCTTCCATTTCAAAAACCTCTATTGCTTTGTGCAAAGCTGGCTCAATTACGCTTTTTACATTTTCTAAGATTTCTAGATCAACATTTGTAATCAAAGCATTAGATTCTATTACAAAAAACAATAAGCCTATGATAGTTTCATGAAAGTCTCTTGCTGCAAAAGCGCATACTTTGTAGTTTTCTTTAAGCTTATACTCAAAGATCTCATTAAGTGTAATTTCACTACAACTCTTTGAGTTAATAACTTCATTAAAAGCCAATACTGTATCTTTGTAAGAAGCATCAAGCGGTATTGGTTTTGGAAGAACAGAGTCAAACAGTATAGTTTTTTTACCAAACCCTACTGCAAGGATTCTTTCAATAGCTACCACTTGTTTAATCTTATCAATGACTTCTCCTATGTGTTCAAAAAACATAGTTTCGTATATTGCGATTTTTGATATAGAAGAAATTACTTCATTTGCCTTTGATAGCTTTTGTATATCTTTGTGCCCTTCAAATGTTAAGTAGAGACCTACATCAAGATTTTTTAGGTTTTGGATTATGTAGGGGATAAATTCTTTTTTTATTATGCTTCCGTGCTGGGGAGCTATTTGCTCTATATCCAGTTTTTCAATTTTGCTTAGACCATTTTTTAGTATCTCATTTGATGGCATGTAGTGCTCATGAAACGGCTTTAGTTTCTCAAAATAGCTTTTAGCATCATCAGCATAAAGAGAAAATTCTTTGGTAAAGCCTCCAAATATATCACTTGAAAACAGAGTCTTTGTTTTTAAATCGTATGTGCATATAGCTCCTGGAAAGTGCATGTATGGTGTGAATATGAATTCTAAAGGCCTATTTGGTATATTGAGTTTAAAGTCATTTGATTCTACTTCTATAAATTCTACACCCCAGTCATAGTGAACAAGTAGGGCTTTTGTGCGCCAGTGGGTTACAACAAATTTATCTTTTGTGCCTACTTCTTGAAAGATATCTGACATACAAGCTGTTATGTCTGGATCTTGGTGATGGCATATAAAGTACTTAATATCGTTTAAGTCCATAAGAGAGAGTATTTTATTTCGTGTAACGCTCCAGGTAATTTTAGAGCCAGGATCTATTAGAATGGAATTTGACCCATTTTTTATTAGATAAACATGGCATTGAAATGGGTCATTGGGTATAACATAGCCTACCCAATACACATCTTGAGCAATTTCAATGGGCTTTGTATAGTCAAGATTCATATATCACCACACAAAAAATTGTTTTTAGTCTCATTTACTTTATATTTTCCTTGCGCTTAATATCTCACGCTGCTTTTTTACGCAGAATTTAATTATAAATTCTCTGTTTTGTTCTTTTATATCAATAAATTCGGTGCCGTAGTGAAAGGTTTTGTTGTCTATTTGAACCACTCTTACAATTTTTGCAGCAAGTGCTATGGGCTTGTTTTCTATATTAAACTGAAGTTCCATTAAGGATTCATCAGTAAAAGAACTAAGTGACACTTTTGCTCCACTTGAGCTGATATTCAGTAAACTGCAGTTAAATTTTTGTTCTTTTAGAATACAAATAGCTTTTATAAGCACATCTACCCTAAAGTTTTCTCTTAGCTCGTATTTATAATAATCTTGTGATTTCGGAATTTTATAAATAGTGTTTTGTTCATTTACTATAATGTCTGCAACTACACTTTCAAACCCTATCCTTTCTTTGTTGAGTAAACCAGTTAAGCTAACTTTATCAGATTTTTTTATATGAGCTTTTCTACCAAGATTGTCAGTAGGCGGTAGTATATAAAAGTAGCTGTTGTCTGCATCGTATACATAAGAATAATACACTTCTTTATAATCGCTAAGGCTTATGTTTATGCTGCTTCCTACACTTATAAGCTCTTTTTGCACAAAGACCTTTTCTTTCCTCATTTAATCCTCGCAGAGAAACCAATAGATGGCCCTTGCGCTTTTTTGCTGCTTAGCTTTATACATTGCAATATCAGCTTTCCTTATAATGCCATCTTGTGAGATGTTTTTTGTTTTATCATACAGATATACTCCCATGCTTAAGCCTACATTTACAAATACGCTTGGCATAATTTGTATGGGTGTTTTTACAGCTTTTTCTATTGTTTTTAATATCTTATCTAAGTGCTTTGTTTCTTTTATAGACTCAAGCAGTATGACAAACTCATCGCCTCCTAAACGGGCAACAAAGTCAGTTTTTCTAACAGTGTTTTTTAGGCGTAAAGCGATTGTTTGCAGAACAATATCTCCTTTATCGTGTCCAAACTGATCATTTACCGGTTTAAAATCATCTAAATCTATCATGCATACAGCTAATTTTGTGTTGTAGCGGTTTGCGCGGCTTAGCGCTTTTTCAAGCTCTAGATCCAAATAGAGCCTATTTGGAAGCTTTGTTAGTGGATCGTGAAAAGCTTGAAAGCGGAGTTCTTCTTTCGCTTTATGCAGTGGTGTTGTATCAATGATGCTGTATACAATGCCTTTTTGATTGTCTCTCAAATCAACAAGACAACCAGTTATTTCTGCCCAGATTTCAGTATTATCTTTTTTCTTAAATCTATACTCCATATTAATGGTTTCGTTTTGGTTTTTTAAAAGTTTTGAAAAGTATTTTCTAAATGCATTAAATGATTCTTCGCTTGTGTGTAAGACAAATGTACTTTTTCCAATAATTTCTTCTTTTTTGTACCCAAAAATACTGCAGAAGCTTTTGTTTACATCGCGTATTATTCTATCTTGATCTACTATAATTATGGCAGCTGGGTTATTATCAAATATAGCTTTGTGGTATTTAAAGGCTTGTTCTAGTTTTAAGTGCGCTTCTTTGAGTTTTTCTTCGGTAATTTTCTGCTGTGTTATATCTCTTGCTGATCCAAGAACACCTATAATATTGCCGTCTTTATCTTTGAATGGAACTTTTATAACATCTAAATGCAGGTACTTGCCCGCTACATTGCCATATTCATCAAATCTGCCAGGTTGTTTGCTAGAAAGTACTATCTCATCTGAGTCCATACACAGCTCACCAAACGTGTGGTAGTTGGGGTCATTGGGTTTTTGGGCTCTTATTCTACTTGCAAAGTATAAGTCAGTTTTACCTAAAGGCTCAGATGTGTCTTTTGCCAAAAGCAGATTTTCGCATATAGCTTTGTTAGCAAATAAATAGCGCTTGTTTGTGTCTTTCAGCCATATCATATCCGGCACGACATCTGCAATTTCTCTTATAAAGCGCTCTTGATCTTTGATTTTGTTTTCGTTTTCTTTTAGTTCTGTTATATCAATAAAGTAATGCAGATATATATCTTTATCTATGCCTACCCAGTGAGACTGCCAGTATCTATCAGCAATATGCAGTTCTTCTACTACATGTTGTCCATCTAAAGCCTTATCTAATTCACAAAAATAACACTGCATATCAGGTGTAATATAGCCTTTTTCGTAGAGCTTTTGGTCTTTTTCGGCTAATGTTTGGCCTTTCCATAACTCAGCAAAGCAAAACCCGCCAACTTTAGAATGAAACAGCTCAAAAGCCGCTTTGTTTTGAAATAGTATTATGTGATTTCTGTGGAGAAGCAAAGCAGGTATTTGTATACCATCTAGCATTTTTTTTATAAGCTCAATGTGCTCTGGGTTTGCTAGATCAAAATCTATGTTTTCCATAAACAGACCTACCTTGTTTGTAAGCTAATTGTATTTTTCCCAAGACGTTTTGATTCATATAAGGCATTGTCTGCTTTTTCTATAATTGAGGATACAGTATCATTTGGTTGGGCTTGGGCTATGCCTATTGATAGATGCACACTGAAAGTGCTTCCCTGCTTTTTAAACTGATAGTTGTTAACTTGTTTTAGAAGTTTTTGTGCAACGGCATATGCTTTGTGTATGTTTGTATTGGGCAGGATAATTAAAAACTCATCTCCGCCGTACCTTATTGGAAAGTCACTTTGTCTAAGTGAGCTTTTTATAAACTGACCAATGTATTTTAACACGCTGTCGCCTGCTGTGTGGCCGTAGGCATCGTTTATGTGTTTAAAGTCGTCTAAATCTATCATTATAAGGCTGAACGGTAAATTGTAGCGCTTTAGAAGGTAGAACTGTTCTTTGAGTTTTACATCCATCATGCTTCTTGAATACAGGTCTGTAAGTGGATCTTTGCAAAGGTTCTGTGTGGTTTTTTTAAGTTCTTCAATCTGGTTTTGAAGCTCTCTTGCGGTTTTTTCTAAATCCATCTTGAAGTTTAGCAGTTCTTTTTTGATTTCGTTGATTAACTCTGGCTTTAAGTCTTCTGTTGACTCAATGGTTTTTATAATATTAAGCGGGGCATTTGCTTTTTCGATTAACTTTGAAGTATTTTCTGTAATTGACTTTGAAGCTTCTTCTAAAGCAAGCTTTGCTTTAGATATGGATTCTTTTTCTTTGTTTTTCTCAAATATACACTCAATTAAATCTTCTTCTTTGATATTTTCTTGCGAGAGCATTTTTATAAAGTTTTTGTAGAATTCATCTGAGCTAGAAGATTTTATAAAGATTTCCTCAATAATCTTTTTAAACATCCACCACCCTCAAAAACTCATTTTTCGGCATAGGCTTAAAGAATAGGTAGCCTTGGAAATAGTCGCAGCCTAATTCTTTTAATATCTCAAACTGCTCTATCGTTTCTACACCTTCTGCTATAGTTTCTATACCTAAAGCGTGTGCCAAATAGATAACGGCAGATACTATGTTTTTTGTCTTTGGATCTGTTTGAATCTTTCTTACAAAAGAGATGTCTATTTTTAGAAAGCTTACATCTAGCTCAGATAAGTAGCTTAAAGATGAGTAGTGTGTGCCAAAGTCGTCTATGGAAAAGCGCACTCCAAGTTCTTTTAGTTCTTCTATGAGGTTTTTTATGTATGCAAAGTCTCTAAAGAAAACGCGCTCTATAATTTCTATCTTTAAAAGGCTTGGGTTTATTTGGTGGTAGTTAAGCAAAGATGAAAGGCTTTGAGTTAAGTTTCTTTGTCTTAGGCTTAAAGCAGATAGGTTTATAGAAATAGGTATGTCTTTTTTGTGCTCTTGAATTGTCTTTAAGTCTTTTAGCACGTTTTCTATAAGCTGGTTTTCTGCATCTACAATGAGGCTTGTTTCTTCAAGGGGTTCTATAAACTCTATAGGTGGTATTAGTTTTTTATCCTTTATCCAGCGCATTAGGGCTTCTGCGCCTCTAATGTGTTTGTTTTTGTCCACATAGGGCTGATAGAACGGTACAAACTCTTTGTTTAATACAGCAAGCTCTAGGTCAGCTTTGAGCTTTAGTTTGTCTAGAGCTTTATCTTCTATTTCTTTCCTAAAAAAGCCAATTTGGTTTTCTCCTTTTTCCCTTGCATCTTGAAGGGCTGTGTTTGCTTTATCTAGGAGTTCATTTGCAGTTGTTCCATCTTTTGGTGTTAGGCTTAGGCCTATGTTGA
>Ga0080003_1001037_pt1 | contig 15850 bp, 9 predicted proteins | sample JossMetagenome_FD_69206 | JGI IMG/M metagenome (GOLD analysis project Ga0080003, IMG submission 69206) | Hot spring microbial communities from Joseph's Coat, Yellowstone National Park, USA - JC2_E (SPADES assembly) (version 2) | ecosystem: Environmental > Aquatic > Thermal springs > Hot (42-90C)... | reverse complement strand
GTCGACCCTCAATTGTATTTTATTCCCCACGGCCTCTCTAATGGCGTTGACCCTTGCGGCATCCGCATCGGGGTCCTCGCCAACTTTTATTTTAAGCGCCTTGAACCCCTCATGCACGTGATTCTCTGCCCTCTTGACCGCTTCTTCCTGGCTCATTATGCCTATGGTTATGTCCGTTTCCCCGCTTAACCGCTTAGATCCCAGCAGGTTGACTACGGGTAGATTCGCCTCCTTCCCCAATAGGTCCCAAAGCGCCATGTCGACGGCGGCCTTGGCGCTTTCGTTCCTTACCGCGATCTTCTCCATATTTTTACCGATCAGTCTTATGTCCTCGGTTTCCGCCCCTAGTACAGCCGGCTTGAGCATTTCCAAGGCAGCGGTCACCGTTTCGACGTTATCGCCCAAGACGTGTGAAAAGGGAGATGCCTCTCCGTAGCCCTCTACATCACCGGCCGACAGCTTTACCTCAACTAATTCGGAGAAGTCCTCCGATCCCAGGGCTATCACGAACCTCTCCTTAAGCGGGATCCTCACTACCTTGTATTGCAAATCGCGTATTTTCATACCAACTCGGATCGCTGGGTTTATAAACCCGATCACTGCTCTTCTCGAGCGCCGAGCACGAGAAAAGGCTCGCGCATGCAGAGGCAGCAACGCGCTGTAGAATGACGATGACTTGTCCCCAGGGTCTCCATCGCGCTGGCTTTCGAGCGTGAGGTCGTAGCCATTTCCGCGTTGACGCAGGACCCTCATGCGTGAGTTGGAGTCAGGTGGCCCTCCAGAGGGCTTGAAAGATATTGTCTTTCAACAAACGAGAGAGAGGGAATGAAAGACTTCTAGCTGCGTTTGATCAAAGCGCTATTTGCGTGCCCACGGGGGAAATCCGTGGGCACTGGCATGTTCTCTGGATCGCGCTTCAAAAGGCCAGAGGTAGCGCGGCCTTGGGCGAATCCGGGTCGAGCCTATTTCCCTAGAGGACGTAAAAGTACGTGGCCAAACTCAAGCATGGGACGGGTAACTCACAGGCATCAAAAAGGTAGCCTTGACCGAGGTCTTTGGGGAGAAGGTTAACTGTAACGCGCTTTTGGAATCCTCGACCTTTTTCGCGGGGTCCTTCCCAATAGTGGCATTATATCTCTTTTACTTCGTGTTCTTCAGTCCCAGGGCAACTTGGGCATCAGAGTTAATCCTGGTCCATCCTATCGCCAAATCGGAGCTTTTGGCTGCCAGCTACCTAGGGTGCTTTCGCTTTTGGTTTCGGTTGAAACCGCCGCGACTCCACTCTAATCAAGATTGCGTCTCTGCTTGGGTGCGGTGCACATATTCTGACCTCGATCCCATCTTCCTCGAGCGACTCGCGCTTATTCGAGATGCGTTCTCCGTCCCGCTCTGATTAACTGCGTGGCGAGTGGCGTCGCTGCGCGATGCTTATCCCTCGGGTTCGATACGTCACAAGCCCCGTCGGGCTCAAGAGATTGACGCAAAGCTGCGAGATCGGGATTTTTTTGCGTTGGATACCTAGGGTACCGCACCTAAACCTAGCCCCGCGGGGGTGTCTCCCGTAAAAAGCCTGTTTCGGAGCTCCCTATTTTCTTCTATAGCCAAGTAAGTTTGTTACCTCTTAGCTCTAAGCACCATTTCTTTCGCAGTTATACAGCCAGAGATTGGTTAGTTCTAAACCTTTTCTTTCATGGCCTGGCGGCGGCCGAACGCCAATACAATCCTACCCTGGAGTGCTCCTGGAGCGGGTAGACCCAGCCAATATACCCGACGTTGATTAACTACGTTTAACTTTAATCATTGAAGTTACAGGCTACGCGAGGAATTGCTGTTTAACTTCGTTTAACTTTGTTTTGGAGCTGGCGCGTTTTACCCAAGCCCGCGGGGTTGGAGGTAGCCAAGTGACACGGCCCGATCGATCCCGCGCACATTGTAAATCATTGTAAATGCACTCTTTTGGCTCGGGCTCCGTCTAAGTTGGGCTTAGCGGGGTGTGTTGGCTTGATCTTCTATCCTTCTGTCTTAACGTTATTATGAGTTACATAGTTTGCCAATGCCAATTTCGCGTTTTGATTTTAGTCCTAACCAGCTCTTAAACCACCTGATGGGAAGCTCCCTTTGGCGATTCCGGCTTTTGGCAGAATCTCAAGCGTGCCGAGAGGCATCCGCCGGAGGTCGCTACGTTCTCTTCGGCGCAGAGTGGTCTTTTAAGGAACCGTTTCCCGCGAAGCGGCGGCTTCAACGTTCGAATGCGTCCTCGAGCTTTCGATTCCCTCGTCCGTGTGGAATCATCCCCGGATCTGTTTCCTGCGGTCTTCTGCGCTCGACTTCTGTGGGCAAATCCTTGTAGCATTGGGGCGAGACGGCACGTTTCCAACCGGTTCACTCAGCGCCTAAGGAATTTCAGTTAAGCTGTTGTCTTAACGAGTCTAAGGGTTTTCGGGGCCAGCTATCACGCTCCCTTTCCGAAAGGGGTCCCCGCAACAGTTGGACTCGAATTCCACCCCCGCCCTGTTTTTTGTGCGGACCCGCTTCGTTTCAGTTCAGCCGATACAGCACATGCAAAACGCGGACGGGGCTTCAGGGGCAGAGAGGTGGAAAAACGCCAAAGCAAAGAACCGTGCGAGAAGGCAGGGGCATTTCGCCATAAGCCTCGGAACGCCCTTTGCCGTATCTGCTAGTGGCAGAGGGTGCCCGCGTCTCGGTTTTTTTGCGCGTATCCCCCTAGATCACCAGAGCATAAAAAAGGCCGAGAGGGGTTTCCAGTGGCGCTCTGGGACTTACGGGTTTCTCCTCGGGGGGAGGGGCGCCAGGATTTTCCGCAATTTCGGCTTATTCTCTTGATACGCCGTTCGGCTGTGCCGCTTTTTACCCAGCTGACCAAGGGTCAAATCGCCGTTGGACGGCCGCCTTTTGCGCCTGTTTGATCGGTTCGGCTTTAGGATCAAATCGATTCAGCTTTGGGCAGCTCTCTCCGCTTCCCGATCGGCTTAACCTAGGTCTCCGATCGCCGGGACTTTTGCTGGCCCAACCTTGATAGCCGGCGAAAAGGTACCGGCCTGCTCCCCAGCTCGTTTCGGTTGACGGTAAAATTGGAAAGACTTTTTAACGTCGGGTGTCCGGAGGCCATGGAGAAGGGTTTTGCGGTGGTGGGCTACGGTGGCGAGGGAAAGGCCCACGCTAATGCCCTGAGCACTACGGCTGGCCTGCGCTTGGTGGGCGTTTACGACGTTGATCCAAATAGGGTAAAACAGGCAAAGGTCGATTTCCCCGGCATAAAGGGGTATGACAGCCTTGAAGAGGTGATCGCTGACGGCGAGGTCTACGGGGCGGTGGTAGTGACCCCTCACTCCACCCACAGGGATGTGGTCGTCAAACTCCTTGAGGGCGGAAAAGCTGTCGTGGTTGAGAAACCGATGGCCATGACCACAAAAGAAGCGGATGAAATGATAGATGCGTCTAGGCGGGCTGGTTTACCCCTCACGGTGTTTCAGAATAGGAGGTGGGACGGTGACTACTTGACCATAAAGTCCGTGGTGGAAAGCGGGCTTCTAGGGGAAGTGTTCCTGTACGAGTCCACGGTGGAGGGTTACGGAAGGCCATCGGGTTGGAGGGCCGAAAAGAAGTACGGGGGAGGTCAGCTTTATGACTGGGGAGCCCACCTCATCGATCAAGCTCTCCAGTTGGTAAAGAGCGACCTCGTCTCCGTCTACGCCAGGGTCCAAGTGGGCAGGGTTTGGGATGTGGATGTGGATACCTACGCCCTAGTGGTTATGAACTTCCAGGGGACGGAGTACGTAGTGGAAACCGGTTCCTCCGTTGCCATCCCGAAACCGAGATGGAGGGTGCTGGGGGAGAACGGCGGAATTCAGGCTGACTGGGACAAGGCGAGGATATCCCTGAGAAAGGGAGCACAGGTTGACGGCGATGTCAAGATGGTCAAGGGGGATTGGAACACGGGTTTCATGGAGTTTTACAAGCAACTTTCCCGCGCGGTAAACGAAGGAGGCAGCGTCCCAGTGGAGCCGGAGGAATCGCGCGACGTTATAGCGGTCATCGAGGCCGCCTTTGAGTCGGCGAAAAAAGAACAGCCCGTGAAACCGGCCTTGCTAAGGCGCCGGGTTTGATCATCGATATCGCTGGCGGGCGATCTCCGGCTTTTTGCTGTTTTGTTTCATGTGCACTCTAGCTCGAGGGTCAAGCGCGACGACCGGAAATCAAGTCAGCTCGCTTCAATGCCAGCTCGGCCAGGAGCGGCCTGTGGTCGGAGTAAGGTAGGTCCAGCGCTTGCCAATCGACTAGTTCCCACTTCCTAGTGAACAACACGTAATCTATTCTCTGCTCCGGATGGTCTTCGGGCCAAGTTTTAACGCTTTGGTCGCCGGCGCTCTGGAAACCGGCATCGGTGAGCACCTTGAGGGCACGCGAGCTGGGTTCGGCGTTCAAGTCCCCGAGTATCACCAGGTTTGGAGTGTCTCCTCCCAGCGAGTAAGTCAGCTGAGCGCTCCTCTGCACCAGCTGTTGCGCCGAATAGACTTCCTCTTCCTCAGAAAGGCCGAAGTGGGTTACCCATACGAATATCGGCCCTAAGTCGTCGTATGAGATCTGCGCCTGTAATAGTCCCCTGGGTTCGGCCAGCAAACCGGGCGGGAACGCCAGGGGCAGGTTCGAAGACCACGAAATGTAATGCTTGGAAAAAAGGGAGTTACCGAAAAGCCATGGGAACGTCACGAGGTTTGGGGCGAAGACGCTGCTCATACCGCTCAACTTCTGAATGGTCTTGAATTGGTCATCGTAACCTCTCCTATGGTCAAAGGCCTCAACCTCTTGCAGTCCTGCGACGTCGAAATCTTTGATGAATGCCGCTACCCTGGCTGGATCGTACTTGTTGTCGATTCCGACGCAGCTGTGGATGTTGTAGGTGACAAACCTGAGAGTTTTCTTTGAGGGACTCATCGTGTATCGGGGCAACGGAGGAGCGGCGTAAAAACCCTTCGTTGCTTTTATCGCGAGCGTGACCGCACGGATGATCGGGCCTGGGCCTGGAGACTAAATCAGCGAGGGTCTCAAAAAAGGAGAGAGAAAGAGAGAGAAAGAAAAAGAAAAAAGCTGAGAGCAAGAAGTAGGAAGAGCCGAGAAATCAAAAGCGAACAAGCGGGTCTGTCCGCCAACCCAACACAGCGGGTACTCGATCCGTGCGTAGAGCGCATTCGGATTAGCTTTTCAGAGCGCAGTATGGATACCGCTCTGTCCACGTAGCTCGTCGTTATCCAGTCAGGACCATATTTCGCGGCCAGCCGTATCTCATCCTCTTTGTTCGGGGTCCAAAGGCCAACCATAAGGTCTTCTCCCTTTGCCTTTGCCACGACTTTCTCATCTGCTCTTCTGAAGTTGAAGTGTAAGGCGTCGGCTCCTGATGAGCGAACTGCTGACCAGGACGCTGACGGTTCTGCGTCCACCGTTAGGCAGGTCTTGACGCTCGAAGCTATTTCTTTTGCCCTGCGCAGCGATGAGGGATCCGCCGAGTTGATGAACACCCTATCTGCCTTTCCCTCGGATATCACAGCGTTCACCACTTTTTCTTCAATACCTGGGTAAGGCCCTTGGATTCCTGTCTTCAGTTCAACGATAAACATCTCGGCGTCCACTTCCCTCAAAACCTCTGAAAGCGTCGGTATCTTCACTCCATCGAGACCCCACCTAACTCCCGCTTCTAGCCGCTTCAGCTCGGCCAGAGTGTAAGAGCGGACCTCACCTTGACCATTGGTTGTCCGACGAAGCGTTGGGTCGTGGATCACGACTACTTGATCATCTTTCGTCAAGTGGACGTCCAGTTCAACTCCCTTCGCCCCTGCCTCAATAGCCGCCCGAAAAGAGGGTATGGTGTTTTCCGGAAATTTTAAAGGGAATCCCCGATGACCAACTACAAAAATGGCGATCACCTCTTCCTTCCGCGATCGCTTCTTATCGGTTTCATCCTGCGAGAACCTCTCGGTGCCGGATAGCTTGGTGCGGTCGCCCTTGAGCACTGCGAGGGCCTCATCGATTTCCTTCTGAGCCTCGTTAATTAAATCCGTGAGTTTTATGCCCACCTCGATCAGTTCATCCTCGTTGAGCTCGCTAGATTGTTCGGCACCTAGGACGAGTAACCGCATCTGTTCCAAGTATCCCTTTGCGCTCAACATCTTTTTCTCTAAATCGTCCATGAAGGTAGATCTTCTGTGTTTAAACGCTTTACCTTAAGGTGAGGTTTTCCCAGTAGAGGGATAATGGGCCGATGATCCTTGTCCAGTGCGCTAGAGAGGCTGAACAATAGTCGGGGCTAAGACATAACCATGAAGTGCCCCGATCGCATAGCTGTTGGTGGCCCCTGTAGTCATTTCATTTAGCGGGGATAGGGAAAGGTGAGCGGAGGCGCGACGGACAGGGTGCATTCCCCTATATGCTTTTCGAGAACGCGATTTATGCGTATCTCGGTACCGTAGCGATTGTCTGCGGCGTGACTGGTCTCGAGTTCTCTTGCGGACAATCACATTTCCCGAGCCAAAAATAAGGGGATACGACTCGAATTTGAACAAGCCGAGGGCTCGCGCCCGTTAACGACGTGGGCGCCGTGCTTTCGAAATTTACGGCGCTTTGCTTCACGTAAACCACGGCTACTATCACTGAGAGTCGAGCAGTACTAACTATCGTGCTCGTGCTGTGTTTCGAAGCCCGATAGTGACCGCGATTTTTCTTCCGCCGGGTAACTTGAGCTCAATAGAGCGTTTTTTGCGGTCCTCGTGGGAGTTTTTCCGTTTGAACGTTCGCCACGGCGGCGAACCGCGTCTTCTCACCTTTTTACTGCTGGGTCCGTGAAGACGTCGTACTGATCCGTGCTCGACGGGCTGCTTTGGTAATGCAGAAGCTCGAGCGGTTTTCGCTCAAGACCTTTTAGCGGGCGCTGATAGCTCGCCAAGGTTACCCGGTCCCTATGCAGCGACGAGCCAAGGAAATGAGTTAAAGCCTCCTCGGAAAAGGGCGACCGACCGCGTTTCGGCGCTTATTTGATTTTTTGCGTTTGGATCTCTTGTTTTTCTTCTCTGCTTTTTTCGGCGTAAAACGAGTTTTGTATGCCGTTAGCGCTATTACCCCCGCCGACGCCAAGGCAAGGCCGACGATTATGTAGGGAGAAACGCCTGTACCCCTCACGTTCACGACCTCGTATGAGGAGCTCATCACGCCGTTGCTGGCGAAAACTTCCACGGTGACGTTATAAACCCCAGGTTTCGAATACTCGTGGGATTGAGGGAAAGGACCCGTGCTATTCTTACCGTCGCCCCATTCCCATATCACTTTTTCGATGAAACCTCCAGAGTGATTTATGCTACCGCCAACAGAAACCGTGAGGCCCGAAACGTTGGCCGGTAGCATCGTCACCCTGGGCAATAGCGGTGAGCTAGCGGGAACGAAGAGCAAGGACAGCGTCACAGGTTTGTTGGACACGACTATTGATCCGAACGAAGGAACGGAGTAGTAACCATCCGCCGGGCGGACGGAGAAGTTATAATCACCTGGTTTCAGCCTGAACGTTATATTTCTATTTTCTGTGGCATACGCGTTCCCCCCTACGCTCAAAGACCAGCGGGCTCCATTGGGCAGTCCGGACTCGCTAAAGGTCAAAGCATACGTTGATGATGGCTTAAATATCAAATCCACGGATTGGTTGTGTCCCCTCACATCTAGCGTACCCGACTGGGGATTTACGACGTATCCATAGGGTGAAGAAACAGACCATTGGTAGCTACCGTTAAGAACTTGAAATTCCAATCTGTTTGAGTTAGAAGTCTTCATAACGTTAGCCAGCGAGACCGACCAAGTAGTTCCAGGGGGTAACCCGGACTGATCGAAGGAAACCGTATAAGTTTTATATGGGCTCGCCTCAATAACAGATATCGAGCCCGAAAAAGAGTTTGCAACGTATATGTACCCGTTGGTCGGGTCGTACAGCAACCGCATCGGCATTGCCCCTACGGTCACGTTGCCCACGACTGAGTTGGTCACCGGGTTTATGACGGATACCGTGTTGGACATCGTATTGGCCACGTATATGTACCCGTTGGTCGGGTCGTATAGCATGTCCTCCGGGCCCGACCCCACGCCTATGGTAGCGGTTACCGAGTTATTGGCTGGGTTTATGACCGACACCGTGTTAGTTCCCTCGTCTGCCACGTATATGTACCCGTTGGTCGGGTCGTACAGCAACCGCATCGGCATTGCCCCTACGGTCACGTTGCCCACGACCGAGTTGGTCACCGGGTTTATGACGGATACCGCAGATGAAAACAAATTCGCCACGTATATGTACCCGTTGGTCGGGTCACATACCATGAAGAGTGGAATGGATTTGATCAGTATACTCGGGATGGTCAAGTGCGAAGTAAGCGGAACCCTTGCAACGATCGCATTAGTTGAGGGGTCTATAGTAGAAACCCCCGGGAGCAACACCGGATACCCGTTTACCTCGGTAGCGAAACGGGAGGCCACGTATATGTACCCGTTGTCCGAATCGTAGATCATGTAATACGGTGGATATCCTACGCCTATGGTAGCGGTTACCGAGTTATTGGCTGGGTTTATGACCGACACCGTGTTAGTTCCCTCGTCTGCCACGTATATGTACCCGTTGGTCGGGTCGTAGAGGAGGTACCGAGGGTCGCTGAAGTTCGTCATGGTACTTGCGACCGAGTTGGTCACCGGGTTTATGACGGATATTGTGTTGGACATCGTATTGGCCACGTATATGTACCCGTTGGTCGGGTCGTATAGCATGTCCTCCGGGCCCGACCCCACGCCTATGGTAGCTGTTATTTTCGTGGCGCTTGGGCTCATTGAATACAGTGCCAACAGATGAGCATTTGTTTTACCGAAAGTTAAGCTGAGAGCGCTAGGTTCTCCCAAAGCCCCCAAATTGGGTGTGCCGCAAAAAATTAGCCCCGCTAATAAAGCTAAGGTGAGGAATTGCAGTAGCACGCGTTTCGTCTGATCATTGGCTTCATGCGGTAGCTTAATCGAGAAGCGCCTCGGCGTTTTCATCGATCGAGCCCGTGGTGAGCTTAAAAACATTGTTTGAACGCAATTGAGTTGAGGGTACCTTCGCCGAAAGGAGCGCCTGAAAAAGAGAAACGTAACCTCCCCCTTTATGGCGGGTATGAGGTCAGTTTCTCGGCAACTGGCCTATGAGCACTTCACGAAGTGCCCCTCGCTTACTTCGATGTACTTGATCCCCGCTTTTTCGCAACCCGGTATTTGAGCGGGCGCCAACATGGATTCTTTTTGGAAGCTATCCAATTTTGACTTAGCCACGTTGGGATCTGGGGTCAACACCGAGCCCAGTAACAATTTCGTGTACGGATGGTAGGGATGACCCAATACGTCATCGACGCTTCCCATTTCCACGATCTCACCCACGTTGATGACAGCTATTTTCTTGCTCACGTATTTAGCTACCGCCAGGTCATGAGTTATGAACATGAAAGCCGTGTTCATCGCTTTCATCTCGTCTAGTAAGAGATTTAGTATCTCAGCCCTCATGGAAACGTCGAGCATCGATACGGGCTCGTCCGCGATTATAACTTCGGGCTTGCCGATGAAAGCCCTTGCTATTGCTACCCTCTGTCTCTGCCCTCCGCTCAGCTGGTGGGGATACTTGTCGAGAAAATCCTCTGGCGGGGTCAGGCCCACTGCCTTCAGCGAGTCCCGGATCGCCTGTTCCTTCTCTTGTTTGGAAAGGTCCGAAAGGAAAAGTCCCATTTCCAGAGCGTGCCTTATCTTGCGCACGGGGTTAAGAGAGTAGTACGGGTCTTGAAAAATGGGTTGCACGTTCTTCCTGAACTCGATGAGATCCTTGCCCTTCAGCCCGTAAACGTCCTTTCCTTTGTAAAGCACAGTACCCTCGCTTGGTTTTAGGAAGCCAAGAAGCACCTTAGCTAGGGTCGTTTTTCCACTTCCACTTGCGCCCACGAGAGAAACGGTTTCGCCCTTCCTGATTTCGAAATCTACCTGCTTAAGTGCATACAGCTCAACGTTTCTTGCCCTAAACTTAACGGTTACGTTTTGAGCCTGGACCAGCGACGAGGCAATCACCCTAAGTTCACCTCTTCTTTTAGCGGCTTCAGTGGCGTGAATTTCGGGTCCTGCGGGTCTGCATCCATTTTATCCCATAAATAGCAAGCCGCGTAATGGCCCAACTGGCTTGGTACAAACCTCTTGGGGGTGATTTCATTCGGGTATTTTGTGCCGACCGGTTTCAGATCTGGATGCCTTAGCGCGCACACATTCATGGCATAGGGGCAACGCGGGTGAAATCTACAGCCGCTTGGATAGGACAGGGGATTAGGTGGCTGACCCGGAATACCCTTCAACCTCTCCTGAGTGCCTTCCAAGGTAGGTATGGATTCCACTAGCAACCTCGTGTATGGGTGGGCTGGAGATACGTAAATCTGTTCTACTGTTCCCTGTTCGATCAACTTTCCCGCGTACATGATCCCTATTCTGTCAGCTACGGCTGCCATTATGGAGAGGTCGTGGGTTATGTATATCATGGATAGGCCCAGCTTAGTTTGAAGACCCTTTAATAACCTAAGCACCTCCACTTGCCTGATCACGTCGATTGACGTAGTTGGCTCGTCCGCTATTAAGAGCTTGGGGTTGAGGGCGAGGGACATGGCGATCATTGCGCGTTGCTTCATGCCTCCGCTGAGTTCGAAGGGGTACCGATTGATGAAAACTTTATCTATCCCAACCAATTCGAGGAGTTCGGTCGCCCTCTTGTAGGCGTCATCTTCTGATATGTTAGAATGCGCTAGCATGACATCTACCAGTTGCTCACCTATGCGCATGACCGGGTTAAACGCGTTCATGGCTCCTTGAAAGATCATGGAAACGTCGCGCCACCTGTAATCGCGCAATTGCTGTTCATCGAAATCTAGGATGTTCTTACCGTCAAAAATTATCTGTCCGGATTCAATCTTCCCTGGCTCCTCGATAAGCCTTAGTATGGAGAGGCCAATCGTGGACTTCCCGGATCCCGATTCCCCGGCAATACCGAAAACTTCTCCTTTGTAGACATCGAAGCTCACATCGTCTACGGCGTATGCTGCTCCTTTTTTCGTTTTAAAAGCGACCCTGAGGTTGCGTACGGACAGAAGCGGCTTGTCGATTTCTTCTCTAGGCAAAGCTAGTTTCAAGCCGCAGAAACAAATAAAAAGCTTTTGCCATCGCGAGGCTGATCCCATTTTGCGGCAAGACTTCTAAGTTTTTCGAGATGCCCTTTTAGCGCGATATTCTACAAGGAGCGAAGTATCCGCATCCCGCTTAGTTTTGCATTTTCTATCAGGAATGGGCCTTTCATCTGTTACCGCGAGAAAGTGAGATGGCCAAAAGCATTGAATTAAGTGCGTTACCGCGTTCGCCGCTGTGCTATCGCAATGAGCTAGCGCAAAGCCAAGTTAAACAAGCGGCCTAATGTTTACAGGTTCAAGGGAATTATCCCCGTTGGCGTACAGTACGTGGTATGCCAACCGGCAAGGTCATTTATAATAAAAAAATAATGTGTTTGTTACGTTAAGGCTTCTGTGGCTTACTTTTTCTAGTCGCGTAGAGAACTGCAGCAACGACGACGATTATCACTATGATTGCAACGGCGATTATCAGCGGGGTGTAATTAGGCGATGGTGCCGTTACGACCGCTGACTTCCAAGCCACCGTCAGGGAACCGGAGCCCTTCACCGTTAGCGTTGTTGTGCTCGAGTTAGCAGAAAGCACTGATACGGAGCCGGTCGTACCGTAGCCGCTGAACTGCATGCCAGATGGAGGCTGTGCGGATATCGTGTAATTGCCAATCGGAAGCGATGCGGTTTGACCTGAGGAATAAGTTGTGCCGTTTATGGTGATGGACCCGCCCGATGGCGCCGTGGCTATTGATACCGAGTAGGTCGGAACGACGGGCTTGAGGAAGAGCGCGACAAAGCCGTAGAAGTCGCTATCCCCGGGCGTCATCGAGTAGACGTCGTTTACCTCGTGCCAGCCAGACCACCTAGCGGTACTGTACTCGAAGGCGTATATCGGATCGAAGAGCGGGATCAGGGGTTCTTGCTGGTTTATTATGAGGGCCATTGTGTTGAAGTCTTTGACCCTCTGAGCGGGCTCGATGGGTTGGTTATCTCTGTTGAACATGTTAGCCATGGTCACGTTCCAGAACCTTACGAAGTCACCCGACACCGAGTAGTGTAGCGGCGTGTTTGGCTCTGTGTTGTTGGGCAGCGGGTATATCACGGCGGACGGGCCCTGCGGAGTACCGTATCCAATTATGAACTCGGGGTTCATGACGAACTGCCAAGCGCTCCACGGCGTGAAACCTCCGCCTTGTATTATCATCATCTGGTAATAGGCAGTGGCTTCATCCGTGCCCAACAAGGTTGGCGTCAGCGGCTCCACGTTTATAGTGATGCCGATTTGCTGCAGCTCATTGGCGATGATTAACCCATCGGTCTCCCAATCGGGCATGTTTGACGGGACCAGGAGCGTGTATGAGCATATGGTACCGTTGGGAGTTACTAATTGCCCCTTGGAGTTCCAGGTGAATCCCATCGCTTTCAATATTTCTTTTGCCTTAGTAACGTTGGTGTTGTATGGGTTGAGCTCGGCACGGGTCTGAGGCGTTATGAACTTCTCGTACATCCCCCAGCTTAGCCCGACCGGTGGCGCAGGGATGCCGTAGCCAACCTCTCCTACTGTGGCTATGTAAGTCCTGTTTATTGCATAAGCGACTGCTTGCCTGAAGCCTGTCAGGTTGAACGGATACATTTCCTCGTTCAAACCAAGATACACCGTGTTGGTACTGTTGTACCACCAGACGTTTTCCGTTGGGCTGATAGAGGGACCCCAAACGGTGTTTATATTGGGGATGTTGATTTGGACTGCATCTATGGCCCCTGACTTCAAGGCGAGCTCCGCTGAGGATGGGCTTTGGTAGACCTGAATCACGAGCGTTTTAACCGCCGGGGTAACCTTTTCGGTCTTGATGGGACCATAAGCGTACTCACCGGCTATGTAGCCCTTTACAACGGGTATGGGGGTAACCCAGTAGGGGTTAAAGGTGAACGTCTCAGAACTGGATGTCCACGATTGGAGCACCCAAGGGCCGAGACCTATGGGGTTTTTCCATTGGAATGCTTTGAGCGCTGTTTCGTTAGTATACGTGTGAAATACGCTCCAGGGCATTGGCGGGTTTTGCCACATCAGCCTTATGTCCGAAAGGGAAGTCGCATAGACTATGCTGACTGTGTAATTGTTTGGCGCGTACCACCAGAACCCGTTATCCGTAGCCCAGTTTATGCTTACGCCAGGAGTCCAGTTACTCTGAACGGTATAGACGTCCGTCCCGGGTGGCATGTTAGCCGCCCCAGGTGCCTCGTTCAAGTCCATCTCCAAAATTACGTCTTGGGCAGTCAATGGTTCCCCATCGCTGAACTTTATCCCAGGGACTAAGGTGAAGTTAATCCACTTGTAGGCTAGCATCGGTTGATTGAGTACCGCTGACCCCAAGAAGGAGTAGTTGACGTAATGAAGTTGCTGCGCGATTTGGGCAAAAGTAGTGTTCACCAATGGCCCCACGGTAGCGTTCATGAAAAGGGGATACCAGGTGGTCGAAGATGGTTCCCAGTAACCCGTACCTATATTGAGGATGCCAGGTGGAAAACCAGCACCCCCCGCTCCGCCAGCGTAGTAGTTGAAGTTCCCAGTTATGGGAGAACCGATTATGCCTATCACCAGGGTATCGGATGAGGACTGAGCATCGACCAGCGAGGTGAGCGGCGCGAAGAGAAAGAGAAGCAACATTCCTACTACAGCGACCTTTGCTTTCACTTTGGTGTAATAGAAACGTCACTCAAATTTAAGTCTAGCGCGCGTTTCACAGCCGAAGGGCTGGCATTCAGGATTTTGACACCTTGAGCGGATGGTTTAGCAAGTCACTTTTCAAAGTGATCTGAGGCGGGGGTTGAATAGTTCGTCGAACGCATAATTCATCATAACGAGGGCGAAACCAACTAACGCTAGGGCAAGGCCGGGAGGGACGAGCCACCACCAGCTGCCGTTTAACAACGCTCCTTCAGAGCTGGCCCAGTACATCATCGTGCCCCAGCTCAGCGTGCTGGCGCTAGCTAGCCCTAGAAAGTCCAGACCGGCTTCTGCCCCGATGGCTGAAGTAACGGCGTACATCATACCGGCCATTGTAAGCGATATCAGGTTTGGGAAAATCTCTGTGTAAGCGATCCTCAGCGTCCCGTAACCTGAAGCCTTTGCAGCTTGAACAAACTCCCTTTCCTTGTAGCTCAGCGCTTGTGACCTCATGTTCCTAGTATGGCCGGGCCATGAAGTCAGTATGATTATGCCCGCCACAACCAGCGGGCCCCTTGATGGAATAAAAGCGATCAAAAGGAGAAGAAGCGGAAAAGAGGGAAGCACTAGGAATATGTCCACGACCCTCATCAGTATTTCATCCAGTAATCCTCCCTTGTAGCCAGCGACAATCCCAAGGGTGTTACCCAACAGCTGCACCACGACGCCTGCTAGAAATCCTACCTCCAGAGATACTCTGCTCCCCCAAACGAATTGCGAAAAGATATCCTGACCCACGTAATTAGTACCGAACAAATGTTTTAGACTGGGCGGCTGCCAAGCCTGAGACGGGTTGAACTGCATCGGATTATAAGGTGCTATCCAGGGGGCAAATACCGCCAGGATAACGAAGCCTGTGGTTATCACCAATCCCACGAAGGCCTTCTTATTGTGATAGAACACCTTCAGAGCCAGGTAGATCTGTCTCGCAAGTAGAACGAGGGGGTCGGTAACCTTGGAGAACTTCATTCTAACACCACCCTTGGGTCTAATACGGCATAGAGCAGGTCGGCCAAGAAGTTGGCCAGTAACATGACTATGGTGAAAACTAAGAATATCCCCATTATCAGGGGATAATCGTCGTTGAACACGGCCGTTGACATCATGTATCCTATGCCGGGATAACTGAAGGTGGTTTCAACCAGTATGTTTCCGGTAAACACGTAGCCCAAGGACATGGCAAGCATGGTTACATTTGGCAAAATGGCGTTTGCACCCGCGTAAGACCTTATTATCCTCCTTTTCGGCAGGCCTTTCGCCTTAGCGACCAGCACGAAGTCCTCGCTCATCACTCCGACCATGGTGTTCCTCATGTGAATAAGATACCCTCCCAGTGATACGATCGCCATGGAAGCTATTGGAAGTATTGCGTGCTGAAGCACGCTAACTATAAAGGCCAGGGACGGGCCGGGCCTGAGATACCGCGAGTAGGCACCGCTCAGAGGCAGCACTTTGAGGTCGCTCGCAAAGAAAAGCAACAGCAGAAACGCGAGCCAGAAAGTGGGGACTTGCGATATAAACGTGAGCAATGGTGTCAGTATCGCGTCAAACTTCGAGTTCCGTGTTCCAGCTGCGTACATACCTATGTAGGTCGCTGGAAGCCAACTTATTACGGTTGCAGATCCCACAAGAAAAACAGTCCAGGGCAGGCTTATGGATATCAGATAAGAGACCGTTTGCGGATAATAGGAATAAGATATCCCGAGGTTACCCCTAATCAGTTGACCCATGTAAGATAAGAACTGGGTCATTATGCTCTCGTGTGGGTTGTACCCATAAAGGGCGTAAATCCCTTTTATCATTTCAGGGGTTACTGTCCTTCCGCTTTCTTCAAGCTCGGTGAGCATCGTGAGTACAGGGTTGCCCGGCACCAGCCTGGGCAGCGTGAAGTCGAGCAGCAACGCCACTA
>Ga0080003_1001035_pt1 | contig 15861 bp, 15 predicted proteins | sample JossMetagenome_FD_69206 | JGI IMG/M metagenome (GOLD analysis project Ga0080003, IMG submission 69206) | Hot spring microbial communities from Joseph's Coat, Yellowstone National Park, USA - JC2_E (SPADES assembly) (version 2) | ecosystem: Environmental > Aquatic > Thermal springs > Hot (42-90C)... | reverse complement strand
GGGACATCCTTCAACATGGCTGTCCACACTAAAGCCCATTATTCTGCCCAGATTTTCCTGGATCATCTGTGATGCTGCTTCCAGATCCTGTTTTCCCGTCCTCAATGATTCTAATTGTGCCAAAGCATCCCGATCATGCATGTCCAATAGATGGATCTCATAGGTATGACAAACACCATTTTTACAAAATTTTCTCTTCTGATAATATCCTTCACTGTACTTTATTAGGGGGCCTTCGTGGCCTTTGTGGCCTTTGTGGCCTTTGGGGCCTTCGGGACCTTCGTAGCCTTCTTCGGGGTTCCCGCCCCGTTGATGTTTGTACTTAAAGGCACGATAGAAACGTTTCATAAATTCTACATCGGTATCAAATATTTTACGAACTTTTGGATCCCCTTGAAGGTTACGGATCAGGTTAAGCCTCTGTAGTACAGGTTTAGGATTCCCCAATCTTTGGGAGGCTTCTTTTAAAGCTTCCCATCTTTTTTGACGGTTCAGATGAATATTATAGCCAAAACTACTTAAATGGAAACGTTTATCAGGTTTGGGCAGGATCTCAGGTCCCCGGCCGGGTTGCCCTCGATCGGGGATACAGCTAGGGGGAACGTAGGTACCGTGGACATAGGTTGTGCCACGAAAATAGGGTTTACGATAATAGCCTTTTCTTAAGATTTCTCCAGGACCGCAACGGTTCTCCATCTATACCTTATAGGATGATAATTTATCATACTATAAGTATTCCTTTTCACATAGGGTTATTATTGAGCTCCAGAAAACATATTTCCAAGGAGATTAAATCATTATTGGGATTAACAAACCATTCATAATTTTTCTCGAGTAAATCAAGACTTCTGTCCGCCAGTTCGTCGGAGGCCCTTTGGAGCAGATCGCTAAGGAAATAGGTTAGTATCTCATAATATTCATAATGATGGGACGCTAAATAGTATTTTAAAAGGAGACAATAGTAGTAGATCAAATCCATCTGGTCCTGTTGGTAGTCCTCGGGTGAACTAATACATCTTTCGACCATTCGAAAACGGGCTATTAGGATCGGCCAAAAGAGATTTCCTAACTTTTTTTCTGACAAATAATTGTGCAAAAATTGGAATAATTTTACCAATTGGCAATAATTTTCCGGTTTAAAAAAATAGTCCCATTCATTAGAACGTCCTAATCCTCTAAGATATTTTTCAACCAATTGAAGGTTCCAGGATGTTTCCTGGGGCTTTTCGAGCTCGAACAATACTAACAATCCCAGAACCGCCTGGTAGGGTGGCAGTTCCTGGCCGTCTATACTATCCACCAACCCTTCTATTTTCGCATGGAGCTCCTGTACCAATTGTAGGACGGGAAACCGGGAGTCGAACTGGTTGGTATTCTTAACCATACAATTATAACATTTTGCCAATGTAATGAAATCATATTCTCCATAATTTTTTTGGATGGTTTCATAAATCTGATCATAATATTTTTTGTTCCCCAAAATTTTGGAGAGACGCCCAGCCCGGTTCATCAGGAGTCGTGGATCCTGCAAAAATTTAAGATCATGCTCAAAGTTCCTTTCCATTATAGAAAGATCTTTTCCCATTATAATATTCTGCAGGATTTCCCGAAAGTTCAAAAATCCGGCCAACATATTATTATTTTCCGCATGATTGTACCGCAGACGTGCCTCTAATGTTTCTTTAAGCGGCATAAAAACTGGCCATACATTTTCCATTTTGGAAAAATAGGACGCTTCCGTTGGGGAACCCATAATGATGATTTTAGGCACCCCTAGCGCCTGGAATGATGAAAATGTTTGTGGATTGTCCGTCAAATAGAGCAGAATATTGGCCCATTGGACCCATTTAGTCCAATGGGAACATTTATCCGAATTTTTGAGCAGGCAAAATGTAAGTAATATATTTGGATTAATCACTTTATTATCAAAGGACAACCCATTAATTCGTTCTGTACAAAAGAGATAATTCTCATCCTGTTGTTTGTTATATTTTTTAGCATAATTGATAATTTTTTCGGATATTTTGACCAAATTTTTTAAATCTACCTCCATAATGATTAGATTACGATCTTTAGGTATTGTTTCTATTTTTTCTTTAGGAAGAAGAATTTTGGTGAATGTATGTAAATTATCCGGTTGGTCTGCTATAACTAGCATTCGGATGTCAATACTTAGTTCCATATTAATAGTTCCGACTTAAAAATATATAAATAAAGTACTTGAATTTCAATTTTTAAAATATAGTTAGACTATATGGTGATCGTCAATGCAAGTCCATTGCCCCTAGGATATAATGTACAGTTTTGGACCGCACGCATGCTAGACCATGCAGAACTCTATCGATTGGGGGTCAAAGTTTCCTCCCAAAAAATTGATGAAATTTGCCAAACCTGGAAAAATTATAATAAAAAATTATCTAATATAGACACTGAGAATATTTCCGCCGAAGAACTAGTGAACCAATTGGACGGTCTGGAGAGGTTCAATAAAATTTTAGAGGAAACAATCCAGCTCAACCGTGGGATCCTTGATAGGACAAAAACAGAATGGACCGGCTGGATTTATCCTTCCATGATAGAACATATTTTGGAGGAAACATGCTATTTTAAACAGATTATTTTTGGACCATATGATCCTGAGGAGCAGCTTAAATATATCCTCAAGCATAATCGGACCGAAACGGCCGCCATCGTTCAGTATTTGGACCCGGAGAACCTGGGAAAAAAAGTACATCAAAATCTCCAAACATGGATATTTCTGAAGGATCCAAAATATAGTTCTCTCGAAGAAGGGCGGCCTACGGCCGAATTATTGCACCAATATGGTGTCCAACTAGCGGAATATTTAGGGTCCATCAGCCGGCAGATGGACTCACGAGATATCAAAAATGTTCTAACACCCTATTTTATAGACCAACATGCTGCCCTGGAGGTCCGATACTTTGATGAAGTGCTCCAAAAATCATATTTGAAAAAATGAATTTTTTAATATTTAATATTTTTGCCCATTATTGATAGATTATAAAAATGTTAGTCGAAATTTTGAATGGTAAAAATATTTTTTACATTTTTGGTATGGCCGCTCTAGTTTCTATATTTTGGTACTATCTGATATGTGGTATTTTGTACCTAATTTTGACCCTGGACGATCGATGGCGTATCTATCGGACACAGCTCCGGATGCCTGATAGGCGCACTCTTTGGGGTGAAATTTATCATGGAACAGTTAGCTGTCTGGCTGCCTCACTAAGCATTACACTTAATATTTGGTGCTACCAACATGGGTGGAGTCGTATGACCACCCGTTACGATCAATTAAGTTTTGGGGAACATTTGGAGTATTCTTTTTGGGTCTGGGCCATTACCGAAGTTTACCAATGGTGGTACCATAAAATGTGCCATCATTGGCAAATACTCTGGAGGTTCCATCGTTTTCATCATCTTTATAGTAATCCGACCCCCTTCACCGTACTCTGTGACCATCCGGTGGACATGTTTTTCAAATCGAGCCCGCTCTTCTGGATACCTTTAATTATTCCTGTTTGGGATGTAACTCTTTATGGTTGGTATGGGTTCGTCCATCTCATCTATGGGGCCTACCTACATAGTGGGTATGAAATACCCTGGCTTCCCTCAAAAACTTCAAGATGGTTCGTTTCCTCCTGGCACCATAATGTACATCATAGTCTTAATATTCCCAAAAATTTCTGTTTTTATACACGTATCCTGGACGTCCTATTCGATACCAACTATGACTATGAACCTCAAATGCCTCAAGAACAGTTCAGTTCTGGTTCACCTTTATAAACGTTGGCATGATAAAAAAGTCGACAGTCGATGGCCGTCTCCTTGATGGCCCGTTCGAACTGCAGGTTGAGCACTTTCTTTTTCAGGGCCATCCGCATTATTTTTTGGTCTATGGAAACACCATTTTTAAGGGTGGCCAGATAGATGTATACCTTGACAAGCCTTTTGTCGGGTGGTACATCACGATGGGAACAATGGCGGACCCCACGGCCGACCACTTGTTCGATCAACGAAAAGTTCCAGTAGGGTTCCAATATGTGGATCTGTTGGACGCGTAAAAAGCTAACACCCTCCGAAAGGGCGCTCGAACCACAAACGATTTTGATCAGGGAGCCGTCCTGGTTACGTATGTCATTAAAGACGGTTTTGATCTCATCGCGTAGTTCGGTACGCTGTCCTCCCGTCCAGACGGCAAAGCGTCGTTTTCCCGGTCCGTGGAATTCATAGTTACGGTAGCCATAATGTTCTAATATTCGTGCGAATGCACGGATGCCCGCATATTCGCGGAAGTTGGAGTAGACAAAAACTGTCCCCGTGGTCCTCCGGATGCGTCGTAGGGCCGCCAAAAATTTGGGGGAATAACGTTCCAGCCTATCGGGCTCCAGGTCCTTTTCCTGCAGGCTTTCGAAACCGGCCCTCCCCAGACGTCCGTTCGGAAAGACAATGTTGGAGACCATACGGGAGCTGATGTAAAAATTGTTACTTATTCTAACATTTAGATAGTCAAAGGGAAACTTAGGTTCCGTTCCCAAAGTTAGCCGATAGACCTTTTGCTGGAAGGTCGACATGGGACAACGGACCAAATGATATTTTTCGCGGGGGAAGGCAATTTGGGGAGCCCCCCTAAAATAGGAAACATAACCTTTAAGGTATTCTTTAAACTTGTCCAAATTTTTGGGCCGATAATCTTCGCCGACGCGGACCAGAAATTGGCTTGTAAAATCCTTTCCTACAGGCATCTGACGATCACGTAGGAGCAGGGTCATAGTCAGGGCAATCTCTACAGGTTTGTCAAAGATGGGTGTGGCCGTCATGATGACTACACGTAGGTCGGATGGAGCATTTTGGATGGCATGATGAACCGTATAATAGTAGCTGCCCTCTTCGGATACTAGATTGTGCACCTCATCGATGATGAGCAGTGTCTTCTCTAGCCGGAGTGTTCCCGATATTAGAAGTTGGACGAATTTATTATAGGAATAAATTTGATAGTATTGGGCGATCCGTTCGTTGGATCTACGGATAATCTCACGGCGCTCCCGGGAGTTTACCGGTAGATTCTTTAAAAGTTTCCTATCTTTTTTGGAAATATAGGTTTCACCAGTACACTCCGAACGTATTTCGGAACGAAAGTTATCGATCACCGAGGCGGGTAGCACCACTATGATCTGGTGTGTACTCTTAAAGTTTTCGGCGATCGAAATGGCCGTACAACTTTTACCCGCACCTACACGATGGTAGATTAAAAGCCCATGATAGGGAGTTTTTGGATTGATGTATTCGGCCAAAAATTTTTGGGGTACCTGGAAATGGTATCTTTTCGGGAAACAAATTTCCTGAAAAGATTGTGGTCTGGACTTTATATGATATTGATGGAAGATTTGGATGAGCTTCTGGTAGAACTGGGGGTCACTGATGGACGGATAGTGTACCCGCATGATTATATATTGTTGCGATTAGTTATTGTTATTATTGCGATTAGAAGTTGACGGACGGGGTACACCGCGGCCCCTACCCCTCCTAGGATTCTGGGTTCTGGATTCTGGAGATGTTGTCCGTTGCTTTAGAGAGGTCATCAGTAGGTCGATGATCTTATCTCCAAGTTTCTCCCGATCGAACTCATCGGGAATTTTATTGCTATTGGTCGGTCCTGTCGGTCTTGTCGGTCCTGTCGGTCTTGTCGGTCTTGTCGGTCCTGTCGGTCCTAACGGAATCGGTCCTGGATGTTGTCCATGGAGAATATTTCCGCGCCCACAGAATACGGTTCCACGTCCATGGAAGATTTTACCGTCGTTCAACTTTTTGGCATTCTTGGAATCCTGAATGTCAAATCCGTTCAAACATTGGTGGAAGAGAGCTATCAATCCCGCATGTTCAAATTGCTTCAACACCCTCTTTGAATGTCCATAAAAGTCTATCAAGAGCTGAATGGCCATTAAAGGATTTTTTGCCAAAAGTTGTACAAAAAAGGCCTTCAGATTGGTAAAATCATCGGTTGTTCGTTTATCGCTCTTGTAACCCTTGAGAGAACATTTCCAATAATGGTACACATAGTGATAAATGTGGTGCAGAAGAATAGAATGACCAATATTGCTGTTCTCTGTTATAGCAGGATCCTCAAGGCTGGTAAGGATAGATGCGAACCGTTCTCGGAACTGGACAGAGAGAGTCTCCTTTAAACATTCTAAGGCCGTCATAAAATTCAACCTGTTAAGGGCTTCCAGCACATTCTGTGGAACCTGTGCCAGGCGTTTCTGGATATATGTTTCGTCCGTTAAAATTTTCTTGAGCTCCCCTTTAAACGAGAAGGATTTGTCTTCACCCTCTGTAGGTTCTGAGGCCGTAGAGGCTGTAGAGGCAGTAAGGGGTGAAGATCCCGAGGCTTCGAACGGCTCATCCTCAGGTTCTTCAACCTGATAATTAGGGATTTGAACCTCAGCATCCTTCTTTGCCTCGTTAGACTCTGGGGTCTGCTGGACATCCGAGTATTCTCGGACGTTTTTATTTTTATGGTGATTATTATCACCACATTGCGCCATCAAATGATGGCAAATATGTTCAATAATATTGGAATTTTATAAGAATCTATTTTTCAAATTTTATAATTGGAAAAATAGATTCCTCTACAGGCCTAACGACCGTAATAGGTACCACGCCCCCATCGGTCCTGTCGGTCCTGTCGGAATTGGTCCTGACGGTCCTGACGGTCCTGACGGTCCTGACGGTCCTGTCGGAATTGGTCCTGACGGAACTGGCTAAACTTACGGTGATATCCGCCTCTTCGGAAACGCCGTCGACCTTGTAAAGTTTCTAATAGATTGGAGGCACCACTTTTTAACTGTGGATTGAGCGATTTCTCACCCAAAATGATTAGATATCTTAGTATTTCGTCAGGTTTTAAATCTTTAATAGGGGTGTTCGGATCGATCTCATGGATATCGGTATTTTTAGGTTCGTCTACTATTTTTTCATTGGGATCGGGAACCTGTACGTCCTCTTTTACTTCCTCCTTTGAGGATTTGGAAGTTTTCGTTTCTTTTGTTGAATTTTCCAACTCTACTGTATCATCAATAACCTCTAAATCGCTCAGATCATCCTGTTCTTGGTCCGAACGTTTTTTCTTTTCTGCTCGTTTTGATTTGGGCATAATAAATAACATTTTTATGTCATTTATTATTTATATTTTGAAATTCAATTTTTATTATTTTAAGCCCGTAATTCTTGGTCCAATTTTTGTAAATCCAGGAGTATTTGATAGGGAATGTCTAGAGTTTGGGCAATCTTTTGGGCCAGATCCTCACGGAAGGTGATCAGACCACCTATTTCAATATTGCGGACGGTTGCCGGATCGGTACCTATTAGCTCCGCTAATTTTTCCTGGGTTAATTTGCGAAACCTACGGCAGGTGGCTATATAGGATCCCGTTCTTTCTGTAAAAAAACGGGTGGGACGTATCCTGATCTTTTTAGGACGCAGGTTAGGATGGAGGCTGACCATATCCTGCTGTTGTAGGACTTTTTCTAATTTTTTGTCATCATCAGAAGTACGGGTTTTAATACGTCTAAAATTATGATAGCCCGGAATATGTCTCATATCGTGCAACCAGATACGATAAAGTTTGCGGGCATACCATTTTTGATACTGATATTTTTCATCAGGTTCCAGGTCCAGACTGTCTACCCGTGCATCTTTAAAATGCTTTAGACGGACATCTTCTGGACCCCGAATTTCTGGATTAAAAATGTAAAGCCCAACAAATCTTTCTACCATCTAAACTAATAATCTAATAAACTAAACTAAAATTTATATTAGTTGGGCAGATGTAATATTTTTTCAATAAGTTTCTGAATTATCAATTTTAATTTTTTCAATTTTTCGGTTTAAATATTTACGCCTACCATTGTCGGTAATATTCCTTAGGGCTATTAATTTAGAAAATTTGGTCATTTTATCATCCTTAAGGATTTCCTGGAGGAGACTTTCCTTTTTATTCTGGGTATTTTTACGCTGTTCCTGTTCGCGGCGTCTTTGTTCCATTTTAAGACGTCTTAACTCTTCCATACTAACCTTTTCCAGATTAGTATTAATCTCCGCGGGCAAACTTTCTAGTACGGTAAAGCGTCTTAGTTCGGTAAAACTTTTAATGTTACGGATGGTTTTCTTTTTAATATCCTTTTCCATATGTTTTGCATATTTGGCCGGGAGTGCATGCCCCTGTCTTTGCATTCGTTCTATCTTTACAATTGTATCTTGCTCGGAATCTTCCTTTGATATTGATATATCCTGTAAATTATCCTTTTCAGAATTTTTTTCGGCCGATTTTTCCTCTTTCGTAACTGGGACCAAAGGAACTAATTTAATTTTGCCCCCAATATTAATCCTCCTAAAATTAATTAGTTTAGTTTGTGAAGATTTTCTATTATTATTATGATCCTGTTTTTTTCCAGTCTTTTGTCGTTCTAATATGGCCTCATATATTTTTTGATTTTCTAATATTTTTTTAGGTATTTTTTTAATCTTGGGCACCCTGGATATTTGGGCTGGATCATCGACCGGTACATTGGTCGGAATTTCTGTTAGGGGTATATCGATTGGTTTTTCCGTATGTGTTGCCGGGGATATATCTGTCGGCCTTTCGGTTATATCCGTTAGTTTTTCAGTGTGTGCCATTGGGGGTATATCGGCAGTTTTTTCTGTGGGAGGTATATCCGTGGGTTTTTCTGTGTGTGCTATCGGGGGTACATCCGTTAGTTTTTCTGTGGGAGGTATATCCGTGGGTTTTTCTGTGTGTGCTATCGGGGGTACATCCGTTAGTTTTTCTGCTGGTAATTCCGAACTCGTATGCATTGACCCTTCTGGGCCTTCTGGGCCTTCCGGGCCTTCCGGGATTGTAGACGATCGATCGGGCGGTGTGACCAAATGTTTATGATTGGCATTATCTTCTGAGGATGATTCATCAAAAATATATTCTGGACGTGAAATGGTCGGTTTTGTATTTTCATGTATGATTATATTTTCCTCCATTTATAGGTTAAAAAGATCATGTTTAAAAAAATAAACACGAACTTTTTTAAATATCAATTAATAAGGTACATACCAATCAAACCAATCAATGTAAGGTGTACTTAAAGATGCTTTCATCATTTTAACCTCTTTGATGATTGCGTCAAAATCAGAGGCATTGAGTAATTTTAATAAAGTTTCTTTATGATTATCATAATTATCATGATTATCATGATTATCCTTAAATTTCTGGAGACATAAGCGAAGGAGTTCTGCCTTCCGACGTTCGGCCAGATCCTGGATAATAGGGAGGTCCGGAACAAAACTTTCATGTTTAATAATCATTTCTGCCATGGTATCATCATTATTACGTTGATAATTTTCAAAATAGGCAAAATTATCATCATAGCTCACGTTTAGAGGAGCATAATGATCGATTAACCATTGTACTGCCTTTTGATAATTGATCGATACGAGGTATCCAAAGATGATCATGACCGGCCCAAAAAATTCCATCTGATCTATAAATTCATATTGATTATTTTGTAATTTTTTGGTCCCTAAATAATTTTGGAACATACGGATTATATCATCCTCATTATTACATTTTCTGAACTCGGAGAGTAATATATGTAAATTTCCGCTAGAGCTAAAAGGTAATAGATTGTCGTGATTGTCATCCAGATTTTTGTTCGATGGATTTTGAACTGTACCGAGCATCTGGATCGTACCATCTGTATCTATTGTACCGTTTACATCCATCATTCTATTGTATGGATCCATAATAATAATTTGGATCCTAATACTAAAATTATTTTTTTTCAACTTTTATATATAGATTATTTCCTCCCCTATTATAAATAATAATATTTTTAAACTTATATAGTCAGAATGGGACGATGGGCCGGATGTTTTGGATGTCCATTTTTTAATGGATATTATAATAATGGCTGCGGCAACTGTTATAATTGTTATAACGATGCCGGTTTTGGCAGGAACCTCTTTGGTTGCCAGAACAATAATGCTCTGGTAAGGAATCGGGAGGTTTACTATGAAAGGGATAATGCTCTTTGTGCCCAAAATAATGCTTGTTTTGGTGATCAAGAGGCCGGATTTTATGACAATTGTAATAATGCTTGTAATAATTGCTTTAATAATGCAGGATATGGCGGCTTTTGCGGACCCTGCGGACCCTGCGGACCCTGCGGATCTTGCGGACCCTACGGATCTTGCGGACCCTGCGGACCCTACGGACCTTGCGGACCTTATGTGGATGGTTGTGGAGGCTATGGGGATTGTGGTGGTTGTGGCGGTTGTGGTGCCTATGGTTGTGGTTACCCGGGATGGGGTTATGGTGGTTGTGGCGGTTGCGATGGTGCGAAAGGGGGTAAAAAGGCATATCCGGGTACCCCAAGTAGTAAACTTTTTAACAGTTTGGGCTACAATTCTGGCAAAAAAGGCCAGATCTAACATATTTGATCCTGATGGTTAGTTTAGTTTGGACTCCTTTTTGATGGTCTACTTTATTATTTAGATTGGCCAGGATCCATGCGGCCTGGAATTCTTCGTCCGAAAATTTTTCCAGATTATTTTTTTGATCGGTTGATTTTTCCAAAATAATTGTTTGTTTCTTACAATAAGCCATTTTAATACTATCCTAGGAGAGTATTAAAATGTGACAATTTCTTCAACTTTTTTGTTGTTGTTTTTCTTTTTCCTGAAGTATACGGACTACCTCCTTTTGGTCATTTATCTTTTTGATTAGTATATCACGTTCCTTAAAGATTTTTTGCAATTCATTTTGGGCATTTTTCCTTTCGGTTTCATCAGTGGTTGTATCTAAAATTTTTTTAATATTATCATAGCGTCTTCTTAAATATTTAGCATCAAACATAAGATTGTTTAGCTTAAATATTGCCTCCTGAAGGTCGCTCATTCTGTTCTTCCTACCGGTTGGTTTCTTTTTTTCTTTTTTTTCTTTTTGTTTTTCCTTTTCTTCCTTCTGAAGTTTCCGGACCAAATTTTGTTGTTCTAATATTTTCTTTTTGAGTATTTCATGTTCTTTGACCAATTTTTGCATACGTTTCTGGGCATTTTTCCGGGTCCTCTCTTTATCAGTTGTTTCTTCAATCAGTTTAGCCTTTTGATGTTGTTTGATCAAATATTTATTTTTATCCTGAAGTATGTGTAATTTCAAAATAGCCTCCTGCAGCTCGCTCATTCTATGCTTTTTGCGCATCCCTTGTACCTCCTGGATTAATTTTGGATCTATTTTATTAACCCCATAAAGCCTAACTTGACGTGCCCTAAGACATTCTTCGGGTGTTCCCAACTTTCGATTTTTAGGGGGATCCCGCATACCACAATAGTAGGACATTATATAATTATACAATATAATTATATAATACCTAGACTATTCTAAATCTTCAGAATCGTCCAAAGATTCTTCCTTTTTGGTTTTTTTTGAAGGTTTGTCCGAAAATGAATCGGACAACTCATCCTTTTTAGTAGAACCAGCAATCTTTACAGACTTATCTGTTTTGGTAGCCGTTTTTTTGGTTTTTTTGGCCGGCTTTTCTTCCTCGGACTCTTGAGATTCCGAGTCCTCACTAACATTCTTTTTAGTGGCCGCCTTAGATTCACGGGCCAAATCACTTTTAGTCTTGATACCATTTTCTTCCTTGTAGCGATGCCAGTTCATGGCAGCTTCTTTCATTAGTTCAGCGTTACTTTTGCCCGCATTTTCTTTTTTAGAACGTAATCTACGTATTTCATTTTGGATATATTCTTGATATTCAGTTTTGGGACGGGTTGATTTGGCGGCCTGTTTTTTACCGGCCGCTTTTGTCTGGACCGTTTTTTTTCCAGGCTGGACTGTCCTACCGGCCTTGCCCGTTCTACCAACCGGGGTAGTTTTAACAGATTTCTTGGTTTTTTTGATAATTTTTCCCGAAGATTCTTCCTCAGATTCTGTTTCATCATCGGATCCGGCGGACTCTTCAGGGGGCTCGGATTCATTGGCTTTTTTGTCGAACTTCTTTTTACCGACCTTCTTTTCATCGGCTTCCTTTTCGTCGGCCTCCTTCTCGTCGGCCTCCTTCTCGTCAACATCTTTTTCGTCGGCGTCCTTTTCGTCGGCCTCCTTCTCGTCAACATCTTTTTCGTCGGCGTCCTTTTCGTCGGCCTCCTTATCCTTCACTTTTGTCTTTTTTCCGGTTTTTTTAACAGATTTAGCCGATTTTATTGCCGATTTTGTTGCCGATTTTGTTGCTGATTTTGTTGCCGATTTTGTCGGTTTTGTTCCGGTTTTAGTATCATCCTGTTCATCCGAAAGGATGTCCGAATCCTCAAGTTCTTCTTTAGGAACTGGATTATTCTCTAATTTCGAGGGCATTTTAATTATAACTATATTATAGGAAATGAATTTTAAACACAATGAAATTTTTTATCAATTTTTAATATGATTATCTATTCACATAGGCTTAAAAAGTATATTCTAGAAAAGATTTTGCCCCGTATACTGGTCCTACCCAATATGGACCGTGTCAAAATAGTGGGCAATTTTCAAAAAAAGATCGTTTATGTTACCGATATAGACCTGGACAATTATGTCTATCCTGAATATGATTCAACGTCAATATATTCCAGATTGCTCGAACTTTTAGGACAGGTGGAAAAATATTCGGACATTAGGTTCCTCTATATTATTGCTGGGGATGACAAACGTTTCAAATTGGAAAATATAGAAAATGAACAAATAGAGCGCGTCCGGAGTCTGCTCCAGCCCCGAGAGCTCAGTAATTTTGACCGGATCCTTGGGGAAAATCACGATAATCCGGAAAAATGTCTTTATTTGCTCAACAAATATTTAAAAAAACTGGATCTGATTACAATTAGATGGACCATGGACGAAATTATGACCGGCCAAAAAGTATTACGGGGCGATCAGCTTGTCCGGTTCAAAGATATAATTTCCTTGAACAAAGTTATTATCATAACATATTATATTAAATATGAATCGGATGTTATTGGTATTGATATGGGTGTTATCTATCATGACATATCGTCCAAAAGTATTTATAGTGATTTTACCCGATATATATTGGTTGCCCGCCGGTATTCCCAGGAATACTATTTTGTCCTTTACCGGATGCTCTATGAATTCCGCCGGAACCCAAAAATTTGGAACGAGGTCCATTATCTGGTCGAGATTAAATTTGGACTCTATAAATATTTTATCGTACGCATCAATCTTTATCATAAAATCTATAAATACGGTCACATGGACCTACAGCTGGCCAACAATATTGTGGTTAACCTTCTCCGGGATCTAGACTATCTGCATGATTTCCGGTCGAATATTCCCCAGAAAATTCGCGAGGTTGCCCAAAATGTTCCACCGGAGGAACGTTTGGTACAATGGGATATATTACTCCAGACGCTCAAAGAAGAATTGGAGGCCACGGTTAACCGGTTGGCCAAACCTTATTATGAGTATTATCTAGAACTTCTTTCCAAAAAAGATTCTGGTATAAAATATTCATAGATAAATACTTTTTAGCGAGGACAACCTATCTATAAAAAATAAATATATAATATGGCACGCTATTATCGGCTGGAGGAGGCCCGGAACGCTCCCATAAAATCCGTAAAACCTTTTATCTTTGCCAACGAAAGGCTGACCCGTACGGGCCGGGCGGGACGGTATTATACCGTTCTAGAGAGTTTCGCCCAGTTCCTGCAAGACCGGGAAAAATATCCGCACGCGCATGAAATTCTAGTGGACCATGTGTCCGCCCAACCGGACACGGGCGGGCGTCCGGTCTTCGATTTTGATGTTAAGGGATGGGTGCCGTCCGATTTTAAAGACCAGGTCGAGGATACATTGCTCGAAGTTTTCGAAAGATACATCCCCAATTTTGATGGTAGGATTGAATTTGTCTGGTCTACCTCCCAAAATCCGTCCAAATTCTCGAAACATTTGACCCTACGGAACATCTATCTGGAACCATGGCTCCAACTTTTACGTATTATCTACCAACTCTTCTCCTGGACATGGGATGAAAAATATTTTTGGATCCATTCTGAAAAACTTTTTGATCGACAAATAGTACGTCAGAATGCATCCTTAAGGATGGTCGGCTCCCGAAAATTGGACGGCCATCCATTGGTTCTGGATGATCCACATTACAAATTTAAGGACTCTTTGATCCGCATTTATCTTGTCCAGGATTTTCAGGGTGTCCATCGCATTAGGCTCGACGATTTTAGTCCCAAAATATTAGGGGACCTGCAAGAATATTGGGACGAACCTGACAAACAGGATGCATCCTCCAAAATAAAAAAGACAGACATCAATCTTCCTGCAGGCCCTACAGGGGAAAAATATTCCTATCCGTCCGAAATTTATCGGCGGGCCTTCCAGCTTTTTTGTCGGATAGACCCTAGTACATTCCGCATGGGCAAAATTAAAGGATCTCTGGTAACATTAATCCGTTTGCGCCCACGATGTTGTCTGCTTTCGGGCAGACTGCACGAGAGCGAAAATGCTTTTCTAATAATCCGAATTGTCCAAGGATGTTATTCGGTACGTTTTGGATGCTATCGTTTTTGTTCCCATAAAAAGAGTGCATATTTGGGGTCCTTCGGCCTGGGGGGCCTCGTAATCATGCATCCAAAATGGACTTCCCGGGCCTTTCGGGCCTTTCAGGCCTCTCGGGCCCTCTGCGATATGAAAAAATAATTCGGTCTAATAATAATATTATTTTTTATTATGTCGCAAGCAATAACAATTAAAACGCCCAGGTGTGTTAAATATTTGAGCCGGGACTGGGATCTTTCACCTGTAGAACCCTATAAAACTTTTAACATTATTGTTTATGATGGTATTACACATTGTCGGTCGGCGGGTGTTATACCTTATACTTTTAAGGATGGACAGTTCTATTTTTTGCTACAAAGGTACACGGAACCCTTAAAGAGGAAGGATTGTGGTTGGAACGATTTTGGCGGCAAGAGGTTGAACGACCAGGAAACATCCATGGAGATTGCTGCCCGGGAGTTTAGTGAGGAGACCAGTTGTCTTTTCTATTTGTATGAGACGGGTCAGACCGGGATCTATGAACTTCTAAAGGACCGTCCGGACCTAAAATATCCGGACGAGGCGGTACAAGTACTTCTTAAAATTTTGCCCGAATCACAAAAATATTTTATGCATAAAATTAAACAATATGTTATGCCCATCTATATTAATATGCGGGACATATATATCAGCTATTTTATTAGGGTACCATATCTTCCGGAGACGGACATTCCGCGGTGTGAAGACCTACATATTGACTATCAGGAAAGGTTTTTGAGGGCTTGTAAATGGTTTAATTATGAAGAGCTCATGGGCCTGAATGATCAGGAGTTTCATAAGCGTTTACAGGTTAGCCAGATTAAAAAAAGGGTTTCTAACTTTTATCAGAGAGGAATTTTCGAATAGTGACAAAATTTTATCATATTATAATAAGATTTTGTCACATGATCTATGAGAACCATGAGAAGTTAAAAAATATTTATGAGAAATTTCGGAATATTGGTCAGGATTCCAAAGCTTTGGACACTTTTGTGCGGACAATGTACCAGGAAAGGACATTCTTTAGGAGCTTGTTCAGCTCATTGGACCGGGAGAATGTCGCCCAATTTGTTCCAAACTATCGGATGGATGCTAAAACTTTGGCGGTTTCTATCGCCACCGAAGAGGACCCGATCATGTTGGTGACCCTTCTGACCACAGCATTACACCAAATGTTCTACCAATTGGTAGAAATGGAGGGTAACCATTAT
>Ga0080003_1001034_pt1 | contig 15874 bp, 12 predicted proteins | sample JossMetagenome_FD_69206 | JGI IMG/M metagenome (GOLD analysis project Ga0080003, IMG submission 69206) | Hot spring microbial communities from Joseph's Coat, Yellowstone National Park, USA - JC2_E (SPADES assembly) (version 2) | ecosystem: Environmental > Aquatic > Thermal springs > Hot (42-90C)... | reverse complement strand
AAAATTAAAAACTATAAATATTGATGGTGAGTATATGAAGAAGGAGAAAAAAGAAATAAAACCTCAAATTCGAATTTATTCTTCAAGGAGAGAATATAGTGAAGTTTTTAGTAACGGAAAGCAGGAAATTCTAAAAAATGTATTTGGAAATTTTGCATATGATGGCGAAAAGGCTAAAATAGAGTTTGAAGACAGAAAGTCTGGAAAGAAAGTTCAAAAAGAAGTAAAAACTTTAGATGAAGCAAATAAACTTTGGAATGAACTTTTCAGCGCAGAAGCTGTTCCTAAAATTAAGAAGGAAAAGCCTAAGGCTTTACCAACACATAAAAGCACTTCGAAGAAATAATTTTTTATTTTATCCAAATAACTGTTTTATTTTACAGTTACACTTGGCATTACGCCGTTAGGCGGGTAGGCACGTACACGAGCCCACTGAATTATACTTGTAGACGGGACAGGAGAGAAAGCAGAAGCTAAAACTAAGTATCCGTATCCAACTCCATTTTCATATCTAATTGGATATGTAGCAGTTACTTGCGTGGTTGTATAGTTAGTTATAAGTGATTCTGCACCAGAATTATAAACACCAGAAACAAGATACCATGTATTATAAGCTGAAGACCCGCCATACGTCCCCGTTATAGGAACACCTGTTGATAATGAAATTGGTTCAATTCCCCATCGTGAAGGCGAATCTCCAGTTCTTTGTTCAAACCAAACTCCTGCATCATATGTCCCTATTGCTGGTCCATAACCACTTGTTTGTTCGCCATAATATTCTAAAATTGATGGCGAAGATACTGCATAGAAGCTTGATACTCCCCACCACCAAACTTCATTTAGAGTGAAGTTGGTGGTTAGAATTAATCTATTATTTACTATTGCATCGCCACCACTATTTCCAAACACTTCAAACCCATTATTCCATAAGCTTGTTCCAGCAAAATTAACATAAACATTGAACACACTCTTCCCGTCATCATACTCTGCATAAGTAGAGCAATTAGTAGTATTGGTAGGATTTGGGCATGATAATTGAGGAGCTTCACCTATACCAGTTGTTCCTGAGGAACTCAATAAATTCTTTGAGCCTGCAGGTTCTAAATAAATTGTTGCTGAACTATCAGCAGGAATGCTTTTTGCAAGTTTTACCCATATAGTTAACTTTCCGCTCTGATTAGATTCTATCCATGCCGGTATTACTGTCTCATTTTGGTATATAAATTCAAAGTTAGCAAAAGTTTTATTATAAAGTATTATATTTTTAAACGGAGTTTGAGTTTCGTTTATTTGTATCATTTGTTGAAACGGAGTTGGCGTCGCTTGAGTTTGCGAGTTGTAAAGAATTATTGGAATAGCAACTATTCCTTCTACTACAACGTTATTTGTCGTTACAAGCTCTCCACCGGCATCGCTAACATTAGCAATAAACGTATAGTTATATACATAATCATTAGGAGGATTATCTATATTATAAGTACATGTTGGTGTTGATATACCAATGCAATTCTGGATAGGCGCATTATTTACATAAAAAGAATACGTGAATGGTTTTAGTCCATTATAAGTTGCAACGGACAGCAATATATTTGTTTTATTTTGAGCGATGGTTTCGTTAGATGATAAAGTTGCCGACAATGGGTTGAAAACATAAACTTTTATCGGTATTGCTTCTGCAAATACAGTCGAATTTTTAAACGTTGCACTTATAGTATAGTTTCCAGCAGTGCTGAATGACATAATACATGAAGTTTGAGCCACGTTTATGCAACCTTTATATGGTTGGTTGTTAACATAATAAGTATAATATCCATTTTTACTGAAATTTGCGGTAATATTAAATTTACCTGGTATTGTCGAATATGTTTTGTTAGAGTATATTATAAATGTCGCTGATGGCTTCAAAAGATTTCTCAGACTAAGGTATATTTCTCCGTTATTTATCACAGTCATATTTGTGGTTGTATTAAACATGTTTTGTATTATAACGCCACCGTTACCTGACCAATATTGGAAAGCAACTGGGTTAGATTCGTTTGTATAAGACAAAGTATAATTACCTGTTGGCAAATAAACATATTCGCCTAATGTAAATGGAGAACCTGGAACACTTGTTTTATTTTGATATGAGATATAAACATAGCCCGAATAAGGTATTATAGAACCAGTTATGAAGACTGTATTATTATTGTATAATTGAACTGGTATAGTGCTTGCTGAATTGATTTTAAAAACATAATTTGTTGAAACAGGCTGAACGATAGTTTTTCCGTTTGCATTTTTATATGAAACATATTTAACATACGCATGATTTACACTCTGTTGCCCCATTACGGAACAAACAGACCCATTATAGTTTGGAACACCTATTAAAGTAAATGTGTATTGATAACCAGATGAAAGAACCGGGGTTACGCTTTCGCTGTAAGCATTATAATCTGGAACAATTTTTTGCCCGTTGTTTAATATAAATGATAATTCATATTTCGGGTAAGGCAGATAAGAATTTGTTTGAAAAGCGAAATCAAAAGAACACGTAGAGCCCATTGTTTGGAAATTGTAAAACTCTAAAGAACTTAAAACGAACGGAGTGGTTTCATATTGCAAATTAGTATTATTTGCAACAGCAAAATAATAAATAAGACCGACTAGCAATAACAAGCTAAATGCAAATAATATTGCTGTTTCAACAGAATATTGGATTTTTACCGACACAATAATATTGCAAGTTTCACGTTTTAAAAAATTTAAATAAAAACGAACGAAGATGTATTAGATACTATGCTTAACCTGTCATTAAACCGAATTTTTGTTCTTGGCGATACCAGCACAGGCAAAACCACTTCTACTATAAACCAAGTTTTAGAAAGCGGAATTCCTATCGTTTATTATGTAACTTCAAAAAAGATAGACCTCAACGACAAGGAACAATATGTTAGAACACATAAATTCGGCAGTTATGCATACGACACATTTTACCACGATAGTGATCGAATTATAGCATTGAACAAAAAAGCACAATATCAGTTCCATTTAATGACAATAGAGAAAGCGCTTTATTATTTTCTTAATAACGAACTCGAATCTAACGCTTGTATGATAATGGACGAGATTGATTCAATAAGCCAAAATAAAAACTATGAACTGCTTGTAGGTCTAATAAATACAAAATATCCTAATAATCTCGTAATATATATATCAGCATCTATAAATAAAGAATATCTTAAAACGCATCTTGCTAAATTTTTTATGCTAGACCTAACGCAAGAAGGCTCGATAGTCGATAAAGGAAAATTTCAAAGAAAGGTCAGTGTGGCTTTCGAACATACGACCAATTATGTTAAATCTTTAAGAGAAAAAATATTAGCATATACAAACAAACCACTTAAATATAATCAAACTATCTTTTTGATTCCTTCAAAACCAGAAATAAGAAAATTATTAAATTCTTCTTTTATTGAAAAATTATATGCGTTTAGAACGCCATCAAACGAAGTTAAGAAATATCTTAAAATAGCTGAAGAGAGGCATCTTTCCCCAGATGTTATGCTTGCTTTAAGACATAATATAGGTCTTATTGATGCATTATCAAGCCATGAAGACAGATCTTTTGTGTTGGAATTATTTAATAAAGGAATATTGAAAGTGTTGTTCTCAACAAATGTTATAGAAAGAGGAATAAATGTTGTTGCTAACAGCATTTTTATCTTTGAAAGCAAATATGTAAGATGGGACGACAATCAAATATTAAACATGTATGGAAGGCTAAACAGAACTATCGAGGGAAGCAAAAGCGATATTATCGGCAATTTCTTTCTAATAAGCGAGGTTAGAGAAAATTATGATTTTCACAGCATATATAATAGAAATTACATAATAAAGTCTGCATTGAAATACAGCGATGTTTATTTCTTTTTTCTATATAATAAAGATATTATAAATCATTTAATAAATACATACGATGCAAGTAAATTTGACGTTTTCAGTCAATACGAAAAATATGCCGATGCAATCAAATTTTCTTTAACATTAAGCGACATTAGAAAGATATTTAGACCATTTTTAACTTTCATAACGAGTGACTCTTCAAAAGATCCGAGCGTAGATACGAAGGCGATAAACAAGATAGTTTTAAAATTAGGCGAAGGCAGAGCGCTTTTCAACGCGCTAAAATATGCGTATTTGAATATTTATAAAGAAATTATGAATGGCAATCTGGATAAAATTAGTTATTTAAATAAAATTAAAACGCTTGCTTATACTTATATAAACTCAAATTTGAAGTTTGCAAACACTACTCTTCATGGTCCTCAATTGGTCAAACAAGAAGTGGCTCTTGCAGAAGAAATGCTAAATGGAAAATATACAATAGAAAATATTCCATCAATATTCGTTTTCTCAAAACAGCCACATTAAAGTCCGTTTTTCTCGTTTAAGAAATCATTAAATTTGTTGCCTCTATTGTCCTTATAAAAAATGTTTGAATCATCGGTATATTTTATAATTGTTTCACGCTTATTTTTCTTTTTTATTTGAGCGAAATATTTTTTATTATACTCCTTTCTAAGTTCATCGTTCGACAGCACATAATATGCTTCATTTATATCTTTGAAAACCGATTGTGAAACATTCTTATTTATATCAGGATGATATTTTAAGGCTAATCTTCTAAACGCTTCGTGTATCTCTTCTTTCGTTGCGTTTTCTTTCACTCCTAAAATTTTATAATAATCTTTCATTGAACTACCTTTAGCAATTCATATAAATTATTTATATAATAATCTGCATCATCGAAAGTATAATTAGTTATTTCGTGTGTTATGCATATTTTAGCTCCAATGTTTTTCGCCAAATTATAGTCATTCGCTGAATTGCCAACAACTAAAACTTCTTCTGGTTTAATATTATTTTGCCTCATAATTTCTATAATTACAGATGCATCAGGCTTATACACATTATAGCCAGAACCAGTAATAATATAATCGAAAAGATTTGTTATTTTTAGATAAGCAAGTTCTTTTCTTAATCTATATTCTCTTGTATTCGAATACAAAACAATTATACTCTTTTTTCTCAATTCGCTTAGCACTTCTTTTGCACCGCGAACTAACTTTGGCTTATGAACTTTGAAATAAGCATCGTATATTTTAGCAAAATGGCTTGCAAACTCATTTGAAACTTGCCTGTTCGCGCTATCGAAAACTTCAAAAAAACTGGAGGCATATAAGGTGGCATCCCAGTCAAAAACTATCATTTTAAATTTATTGCTCGTCATCTTCGACTTCACCTATCATAAAGTTTGGAGTGATTCTGGTTATTCTGATTTTATAAATACCTTTGTATTTTAGCTTCTTTTCTATAATAATCGGGATGTTGCTATGTTCTCCATCCACTGGTTGAACAAAACTATTACCATAAGCCCCGACAGCTATGACTATACCTTTTATTACGTCTCCAACATTCATGCTTTTTCACCAATAAAAATTAATATAAAATAACTTAAAAAGGTTTTTCTTTATTAAGTAATGTCTTCATCGTTGTTTGCGTTATCGTTATTATCGTTTTGCGGTCTGCTGTGGTCGAACACGCCCCAGTGTTCTCCACGATTTTCGACGTCATTTTCTCCTTCTCTGTTGTCAAGATCGTTCCTACTCGTTTCAGATTCATTTCCTTCATTTCCCGCTTCATTTGAACCTAGTCTCATAGTTTTTATACCATGAAAATGATGTTTCGCTTCCATGCCTCCTACTGTAGGTTTCTTTGACTTTGTGAACAACTTCATGAATTCTTCTCTATTTGTAGCTATTTGTGTCGCTTCTATTTGTGTTTCTAAATCAGTAAGTCTGGCAACTTCTTGAGCATTGAAACCACTAGGATCATATTCATAATTGCTTGCTCTATTAGAAACCACCTTTGCATAAAGATTATACTTCTTCATCCTTTCTAGTTCTGGGATAATTTCTTTATAGATGAAGTCTATTGCTTTTTCCTTTTCTTTCTCATCAGTTATTTCATCTATAGAATTATCAAAGGACGACAAAACAGCTATTGTGCTTTTCTGCAAATTATAAGATTTAGCTTTCTGTGCCACCATCTCTTTAATAACCTTCTCGGCTATTTCGCGGTCTCTATTCATCTTTTGATTGCTCATATATATATTCTTTGTTTTAGGAGCATATACAATATTAGCTATATCTTTTTTAAGCAACGGCTCTTCTTTCTCGTTTATTTCAGAAATAGTTTTGTCTACTATCTCGCCCCTTGTTTGAACATGTGCTTTAATTTTTTCACTCATGTTTTCAAGAACATCGCTGTAAGTTTTATATATCTCCTCGGTCATCGCCTTGTCTCCTAACTGATTCATTATTACGCTATTAATTTGAGCAGGATTTATAGTTTTATCTAATCCAGTTTTTTCAAATTCCCTTTGAATTTCTTTTCTCAAATTTTCAAGAGTAGTGTTTTTAAGTTTGTCTATGTTAATTTTATTTGCAACAGAATTTATAAACTCGTTATATTTCTTTAGAAGTTCAGGATTCTTTGTCGCTTCTACACTTGATTTATATGCGGATAGAGACTCAATCAAAGATGCTTTCTTCGCATCTAAAAGTTTCTTTGCTTCATCGCTTCCCAAAAAGTCTAATGCGTTTATTGCGTTTTTGCCGTTATTCACAGCAACTTTTATATCGTTTATTTTTTTAATAATTTGAGCATCAACATCGTCTTTAAAGGCATCGTTTATTAGCTGAATGCTTTCATCATTGATTGCGCTATCAACTAATTCAAAGTTTCCACTTGTAATATTTTCTTTTGTAATATTACTTGCGACATTACTAAGTATGCCAAGTTTCTCTTTTTCTTCTATTAATATTTTCTTCTTGTTATTTTCTTTTACGAATTCGGAATTCTCAACTATTTCGCTATTTATATAGTTTCCAAGTTCTTTTTCAATAGTGTATTCGGTTGATACGATAGTAGGCTTTTTAAGCACTTTCAAAGAATTCGCAAGAGCACTAATTTCGCTAGAATCTACTGTTATTCTTTTAACTTCAGCATTTAGCATACTATATTTGTATGTTAAATCTTCTTCCATCTTCTTATATTGAAGCTTTTGCGATTCTGTCAAGTTTTCATCTTTTTGAGCCTCTTTTATCTTATTTAGTTCTTTTTCTGTTTCAATTATAGCTTTTTTCTTTATTCTGAGTTCATTATCAAGCATTGCTTTTGTAAGATTTATTCTTGCAAGTTCATCTCCTGAAGCCAATTTTCCTAAATTATCTAATGTCTGCAAAGGAGATTTAATTGCTCCACTCTCTAATAATTTGTGGATAGCGTCTCTTGTTGAAATGATTCTTCCTTCTTTCGCCTCTGCAAGCTTCAAGTCATCTATCGCTTTTTTATTTAGAGCAGAAAGTATCAAAAGTTCAGGCATCTCTACATATTTTCTACTTCTTTCAAGTTGCTGTTTCTCACGTAGCAAGACTTGTAAATTCGTTTCTAATGACTTTATTGCTTCTTTAGCGTCAGCTTTATCTTTTGGATCGCTGTTAGGATCGTTCAATATTGCTAATTTAGAGTCATAATCTTTCATTAAACTATCAAATTGCTTATCAACGTCTTTTATCTCCTCGTTATATGCATTGACAAGCCCAACTCCGCTAATCAAATGATAATTCTTCATTTTTCCAAGAATGTCTTTAACCGAATAAAATCTTTCTCTAGCCTCTGATGTCGCAGGATTTATAAATTCTGTTTTAACTGCTTTTGCTATGTTACTTCCTGTAAACGCTAAACGTTCTCTAGCAAGAATAAGTTTATCTCCATTAACTGCACCACTGATAAATCTAGCACTCATTTCTGGATCTTGAAGACTCATCGCTGTTGCCATTATATTTCTAACATCCATCCTTCCTTCACTAGTTTCCATCATTTGAACGAGTTTCCCTCCATTTAACTTAGCACCATATTTCTTTTCATATTCTCTTGTAACATTCTTAAAGTTCTCCTTAGCTTTTGCTCTCTTTTTATTGTCACCAGACGCTAGCGCGTCCTGATAATCAGTGTAAGCATCATTTAATTTTTTCATATCTTCATATGCTTCTGCGTTCTTATACCCTCCATTAGTTGCAATTTCTTCTAACTTCTTTTTCGCCTCATCACGTTTTTGCTTTGCTTTTGCAAGCCTAGATTTAGATGCCTTGCCAGACTTATAAGCCTTCTCAACTTTTTTATATTCCCTCTCAGCTTTATTATATTCTTTTTTTGCTTCATCATATCCATCCAATTCCTTGAAAGTTGAAACAGATGCTTTAACATGCAGTCCTGTTTGGTCTTCAAAATCTTTAAGGTTTTTACTACTAACTTTAAATGTTTTTGTTTTATCGTCAAATGCAAATCCATATTTTTCTTCTAATTCTTTTTTAGCTCTTATTTTTGCATCTTTTGCAGATTCTCCTGGTTTCCTTGTCTTTTCGGCATAAGCATTTATAACATCATCAGACTTACCATATGAATACTCTTCTGGCTTAGCTGTAACACTTGCTATTACGTTTTTAGTTGCCTGCCTTGTAGCATCCAACACATTTCCAAGAGCTGTTCCAGCTATTGGAGCAGTAGCAAGACCGTATGCAACATTTTCTGCACCGCTTGCAACTTTAATGCCACTTCCAAATAAACTTTTAGTTCTTGCAAACATCGCGCCTCCAACAACATGCCCAATTCCTCCTTTTCTCTCTAACGATTTAAGGTAACGACTTCTGTTTTGTTTCATGTTAGAAGCAATTTTCGACATTTTTTGAAGCAAAGGCTTCCCGTGCAATCCTTTAAACACACTAACAGCTCCTTCTCCACCTCCAAGACCTGTTATACCTCCAAGTGCGCCTGCAATTGCTCCAAATCCAAAAAATCCAACAATAAGCAACACCAATGAAACAAACGCCATTATTATATATCCATTACCCCAATAGCCAACAAAATTTTCGCATCCTGCGAGCAATGCCCCGTGTGCATCACTATTATTTAAGGAACTATTAGACAACGCATTATAAATGCTTGTTCCATTATTACAAACAACTTTTACATTTCCAGGTTGTATGTTTATTGCACTTGAATTCGGTATAGGAGTTGCTGTATAACTTCCAACTGTAGCCTGAACAGGCATGAGACCTTTGCTTCCTAATGCGCTTGAAATCGCGGATGACATGAAACCGAACCAAAATGAAAAAATCAAAAGCAAGATTAAAGGAATTAAGTATAATCCTATGAAACCAATAAGCAAATTCTTGCCAAAAGCTCTATATTTATAATCTTCAGATAAATAGAAGAATATTCCTATAGCAAACAGTATACCTCCTATTAGTCTTAATAGCAAAAGGACTATAACGAACAGAATTAGTATTACTGCAAATATTATCATAATAAATCCTGCTATATCGATTAATAAATTATCTACGGTTGCCGCACCATTTATGTTTAACAATGGAGGAATCAAATACATATTACTCGAACTCATTGCTGAAACAAGCATTGCAATGAAAGCGTTTAGCATAATTAGAGCGAGTATAAATAACATTGGTGATATTACAAATCCTATATACTGAATATATGCCCTCTTTAATTTTTCATAATTAAACGCTTCTTTTTCGCCCGTCTTTAAAGAACTAATATACTGCAGAGAATACCAATCTATCTTTATGAATCCATAAACATATAAAATTAAAAGTATTATTTCATAAATAACATCAAAGATAACATTACTACCGAATGGACTAAGCATTAGATGTATTGTCGTATTTAATATTGCCGCCTCAAACCCTACAGTATAAGCATGAGAAAATATAAAATAAATAAGGCTTGCGCCCAAGCAAGTCCAAAAGTTTCCAGAGAATATATTAGCCCCGCATGATGGCAGATTTGAATTATAAACTGTCGCACTCACAATATTATATTGAGTTACATTAACTGGCACTGACGACAACGCTTGCGAAATTCCAGCAGAAACACTAAAGAATACTTGTGTTATTAAAACGAATAAAACCCCGACTATCAAAGGAGAGAAAAATGCAAATGCGAGCAACAGCAAAAATCTGGTTAAAGCGCTGTTTCTTTCAAATTCTTTTGCTTCGCCTTGCAAAGTTGGTTGAAACGTCCTAATAAAAGTAAGCAATTCTTTTATAGCTAAAATAAAACCAAAAATAGAAATTATCACTGCGACGAACAAATCAAACCAAATTAGAGCAACAGGTATTACACTATGAATATTTATTAGGTTTGGTGCGGTAGATGCAATAATTTGAGGAAAATAACCGACGTAAGCATATAATACACCAGCTATAAGCAAAATAGAAGAAGCCCCAACTACATATTCCAGCATTGCCCTTAATTTCTTTTCGGGTTCTATATTCATTTCGCTGTATATTTCTAATAATCCATATGCTAAAACTATTATAAAAATAAACAAAACAATATCTGTGATGTAGCCTGCGACAGGTTGCATAAGATCGTGAAATGTTTTTCCTATAACACTTTGATTAACATGTTTTAACGAATTGTTAGATATTGCTTGAAGCGAATTTGATGTTGTGACGGAAGGAATATTCAATGAATTTGAAGAGGAAGAATTTGATGTCGTATTTAACGTAGTGGCAAATGATATAGTTGGAATTAACATTACAAGTAACACTATAAGTGCGAATAAAATTCTGCTATTTTGCATATTCTATCATTTATATATCTCCGCATCTATTTTAAAAAAGTCTTTTAAACTTAACGCTATTAAATATAAATGACAATTATGGAGGAAGAAGAACTAATTGAAGAAATTATAGATAGGCTTAGAATATTAGGATTTAAAAATGCTTCGATCGAAACTGTTGGTTATTTGAGACTTGAAGATATAAAAGGACTTTATCAGCATAAATTAGAAGAATATTCGAGCCCTCTCTATTTTACAGACGAGCGTCTCGAACTTAAAAAAGCATATACATTTTTAAAAACATTATTTTATAGTTCCAATGCTTTAGAACTAGGCGACTTGCTTTCGCCAGAATACAGACCAAATCTTCAAGTAGAAGTTATGAAAGCCATAAGAGAAAGCGAAAAAATTGAAAAGCAAGCAATTGAATACCAAACAAGGGAGGATGCGATAGAATATAACAAGAAAATTGAAGCAATAAATGCAGAAGAATATGTAGCAAAAAAAGAACATTATGAAAGAAAAAGAAAAATCGAAAATAAATTGAAGCAAATAAAAAAGAGCAGAAATAAGCGTCATCATTAAACTAACGATAGATTTATATTTCTTTTTGCTGTATAATAAAGGGTGGTATTATGATAGAATTAAAAAAGATAAAAAAGATGCTAGAAAAAGACTGGTTTGTAGCTTTCCCTTCTCCAGACACGCCAGTTGAAGACTATGCAGATGTTATTAGCGTTTTAGCAGGGGGCAAAGAAAAGAATATAAAAGTTGTAATTCTGCAAGGAAAATTAGTAAAACTCAAGCTCATAATGATAAAGAAAACACACTATGTTATGAAAAACCTAAAGTTGAATAAGCAAAAACTTAGAAGTCTTTTTGAGATAACTATAGCACCAGATCAACAGGTTCTCTTTTCAATTCCTAAAACCGAAAGGAAAGAAGATAAAAACAAGCTAATAAATAAAGTTATAAAGTCATTAACTGAACGCATAGAGAATATAGACGAAAAAGAACGATTTAATCTATCAATGTATAGATAATTATATTTCCATTATTTCGTTTTCCACTATTCCTCTTACTTTTCTTTTTTGAGATATTTTCTTTATTAAGGTTCCAAAGTTTAATTTATCAGACCCTGACTTCAAAAACTTCCCAAACCAGAACAATGAATCTTTTGGAAAGATGAACGCACCAGCACTTATGAGTCCGCTTTTAACAGTAGACACATGCTCTCTAAACGATTTTATAAACCCATTATCGTCCAAATAATATTCGCCATATTTCTTAACTAACTTTTTACTATTTGATTTATATAAAATTATTATGGGTTTTTTAATGGCATCAAAATATATCTTGACTTTATTCAAATCAATTGATAAAAGTTTATCATCAAATACTACCATAAGGTCATCTTTTATTTTATCCGAGACTATCACGTTGCTTATAAGTTCTATAAGACTTGATTTGTGGTCTTTTTGAAGAGAAACAACAGATACATTGGTATTATAGTTTTTATTTTTTAGAAAGTCATTTATCGCGTTATAGTTCTTCTTATTAGTTATTATTTTGACTTTATCTAATTTCTCTATAGAAAGAATTTTCTCAAGAATAGGCTGATAATTTAGAGTAGATTTTGACTGCATTACATTAGCGACAAATATCAGATCCATATCTTTTCACACAATATTATTAATTGCACCTATGTTTAAAAAGTAGAAAACTATTTAAACATTATACTATAATATATTATATGATACCTATGGATGATATTCTTGAAAAAATAAGAACTAAACTGGCAACGGAACTTGAAAAGACAAAAAAGAAGTATAATCAAAAAACAACTGCGGAACTTGTTGAAATTGGAAGAAGACTTAAAGCTTTTACAGGAAAAGATGTATTCGTAAAAATGAATAAAGTTTATAACGAGGTAAATTTCGATAGTTTTAGTTTAACTACAATTTTAGGCTATATGTTTGGCTATACTGATTTGATCTATGTGCCAGAAAAAGACAAACTTTATGAGAGTTACAGACCAGACCAAATTAAACGATTACTGATTGGGAACGAGGTTCATAGGATAGTCGAAAGATATGCCTCTAGCCTATCTAATTTTGCAACAGAACAAAAAATGCGTCTTGAAGCAGATGGAGATATTATTGTTGGAAAACTCGATTTAGTAACTAACGATGAAGATACGACATATATAATAGATTTAAAAACTGGGAAAATAAATGAAGATTATGTAACATATCAACTAGGAGCATACGCTTATTTATATTCGGCAACACATAAAAATGTTGGGAGAATTGTAGGTCTTGCAATAAATTCTGATAGAGTTTTTAAAATTGAACTTCCACCATCAAAAATTGAAAGCATAATGTACGATATAATAAAAACTAAAGACGAAATAAAAAGAGATTTGGAAGCCAAAAAAGTTTATAATTTTAATTGAATTGGAAAAATAAATAGATTTATATATTTAAGTTTATAATAAATAATTATGGAACTAATAGAAATTTTTCTAAACGTATTTGAAGATTTACTGTTTGCTTCTGGACTTAATAGTACGCCAGCAGAGGCGATTAAAAAGGTTATAAGCAACCCCAATTTTTCTTTTTTGTATAAATATGATTTTATAGCAGAGGACGAAGCGAAGAAATTAAGGTCTTTTGCATTCAATTATAATTCAGTAAAAACAGATGTAATTAGAACAATAATAAAATCAGTATTTGAAAGACTCAATTTAACTCAAGAAGAAGAAAGAGAAATGATGCTAAAAATTAAAGAGGATTTTGAGAGATTTATAAGCACGATACAAATAAATCGAACCACGTCATATAACGCATTTATCTACGTTTTAAGCGTAATAAACTCGATTTATGAAATATTCAATAAAGTAATAATACCATCAAACATTACAAAATTGGTAAGCAAAACTCATGGAGATTTAGAGCAAATATACAAGACTCTAAATAATGTGCATACAAACCCTAATAACAGCGGAATCGTTGCAAATGAAAACGTTATTTTAGTTTCTCCACTAATAGAAGATAAAGTTAATACTTACTTAATTGAAAAATCTGCGATATACGCTTCATATTGCTTGAAAAAGTCAAATCTTTTTAGTGATGAAATTCTTTAATAGAAACCTTTAAATACTTTTATTAATATAATATTAAACGTGATAATATGAACAAAGAAAGAATATATACATCAAACGATTATAATATAGATGAACTTATAGATGTCTGGGTAAGTCACGTATTGAGCGGTCAAACTTTTATGGTTGTCGGAGGAACTGGTATAGGTAAAACACAATGGGTTTATGAGATTGCAAAAAAGGTTGAAGAGAAAACTGGTACAAAAACAATAGTAAAGGTTTTTCACCCTGCAAGAACTTCAAACACAGACTATGTCATACCTATAATTAGTAATGACGAGATAAAAAAGGCTATAACAAAAGAGTTCAGAGAGTTGGCAAAAGATAAAGATGAGAATGGAAACCCAATAAGAATAATCGCTTTCTTTGATGAGTATGACAGAGCAGATGGACTGACAAGAAACGCCCTGTTGTCTTTGATAAATGAAAGAATATTCGAAGATCTCGTCCTTCCTCCGACAACATCAATTATTTTGGCTGGAAATCAAGAATTTTCAAGAGATACATATGAACTCAACCAAGCAGAAAAAGCCAGAATGCCAATCTATCGTTTTGACTTGAAAGGAATAACAAGAGACAACAACTACTTTAAATACTGGTTAAGCATAGCAAAGGAAAAATTAAACATAGACGATAAAATAATAGGATTTCTTGTAGCAAATCCTGAATATTTGTTCAAAGAGGAGGAAGGCTCTGCAAGTTTTCCAACTCCAAGAACTTGGGAACTTTTAAGTAAAGCACTTCCTTATTTGGAAAAAATATCTGGCGATACAAAACTTTTCATATATCAAAGTTATCTAGGACTTGAATGTGCTGGAAAATTCAAAATGTATGAAGACTACATACTTTCTATGCCACCAGCAGAAGATATATTAAGTGGCAAATTTATACCAGAAACATTGGATAAGCAATACGCTTCATTGCAAGTATTAGCAAGATACGTAAAAGATGAGAAAACGCTAAGTGAAGTTTTAAGATTTATAAAAGAAAAATACGGCGATGAATTACTTTATATATTCATACAAACAACGCATTCTAATGAAAAAATAAAACGTCTTTATTCGAAAATAATAAACAGTAATAAAAATGCTGATATAATTAAAATACTTGCTAAAATTGCCAATGGATTAAGTTATGGAGGTGCGTAATAATGATAATAAAATCAAATGATGATACAATATATCAAAGAGTTCTCGGCGCAATTACTAATATGAGCCGAAATCCTTCTGATGCAGTTTTCGCAATAACACTAATTTCAATTCCAATTGTCATAGATGCTAAAAATGATAAGACAGAAAGCCAAGCCCTTATTTTTACCGATGGACGAGGAATAAAAATTACTGGAAGCTCAAAGGAGATAATTTCTGTTCTTAACACTTTTTCAACCGAAAAAATTTTAAAGCACGAATTAGAGCACATACTCTTAAATCATATACGTAGAGCAAGTGATCTACTCGTATTTCATAAGGATATACCAAAAGAGTATCTTATGGAATTAATAAATATAGCGCAAGATTATATAATAAATAAAGATATAGGATTAACTACGTCTTATGGAGGAAGAGACGAAATTGGAATAATAAATGATGAATATATGGAAAAGGCTTTCGGATTTAAGCCTGAAGACTTGGAAAAGAAAAGTTTTGAAGAAATAGTTGAAATGATAATTCAAAAGAAGGCAAAAACTATAGACGAAATGAAAAAAATGATAGATGAACTTAAAGAACTAATAAAAGAAGGGTTTTTCAGTTATGATAATATAGTTAAGCATATGAAAGAAGGAAATGAAAAAGATTTTGATGATTTTGTAAAGAAAAACGCCCAAAAGTTTGGCGGAGATTTTAAAAAGTATTTGACAGACGTAATAAAAGAAGCCATAACAAGTTATGGAACTGGGCAAAGCGGAATATGGAAGCAGTTGGAAGATATATATGGAAAGCCCGTTCTTGATTGGAAAGCAATTTTATATAATGAACTTAAATCTTATAAAACTCACGAAATAGACGAAAAAGGAATAA